>Ga0206128_1000606_pt1 | contig 39857 bp, 65 predicted proteins | sample Helgoland_Spring_7_FD_148601 | JGI IMG/M metagenome (GOLD analysis project Ga0206128, IMG submission 148601) | Pelagic subsurface seawater microbial communities from Kabeltonne, Helgoland, North Sea - Helgoland_Spring_Bloom_20160426_1 | ecosystem: Environmental > Aquatic > Marine > Epipelagic ... | reverse complement strand
GTATCTGTAATACATCAACGCATTCCTCCCAACCTACGATAATCTCACCAATCTGGCTAACACTATGTACATCTGTTACTGTAGATACTCCATACGTTTCTTTTAGTGTACGAAAATCCATCATGGTGTTTTCTAGTCCAACCCCACGTTTACTATCTGCACTTGTACGATTTGCTTTGTCGTAACTTGCTTTAAAATAATATTCAATGCCATACTTGTCGCACACACGTTTACACTCACGTACAATCTCTGTACTTTGTGCTAGTGTTTCATGTTGGCACGGTCCTGCAATTATCCGCATTTGTATTCTCCTTAATGAGTCTATTATATACTATAAAACTTTCTTTGTCAATATAGTAATTTGTAGACATTATCCATTCCTCAGGTGATAAGTAATAGTAGAGATTAATACAATTCTCTATTCTGAAAATCCCTCTAATGGAGGCTACAATTATGGCACGAAAAAAACGTGTTGAAAAACAAAACAACAGAAACGGCCGTGATGCTCAACAGAGTACAAATCGCGGCATTGTCCCACTTAGACAAAAGAACATCCCAACAATCTTACCCCGTAATGTTGCACAAGAAGATTACTTGTATCAACTTGCAGATCCATCGAACAATATTTGTTTCGCATTAGGCCCTGCAGGTACAGGTAAAACGCTTCTATGTACATTGATGGCGGTTAAAGCATTTATGGAAAGAGAGGTGAAGAAGATTGTAGTTACTCGTCCTGCTGTATCAGTGGATGAGCAACATGGTTTCTTACCAGGCGACTTGAACGAGAAGATGGCGCCGTGGACGAGACCAATATTTGATATATTTGAGAAACATTTTTCTGTGGCTGATATCGAAGGAATGTTAGCAGAGAACATTATTGAAATTGCACCACTTGCATATATGCGAGGTCGCACGTTTGAAGATTCGTGGATCATCGCTGATGAAATGCAGAACGCTACAAAGTCACAGATGAAAATGTTACTTACCAGAATTGGTAACAACACTAAGATGATTGTTACTGGAGACCTTAAACAGCATGATCGCGGATTTTCAGAAAATGGTCTTTCAGATTTCATGGAATTAGTACGAGCTTACGAAATGGCGAATTTACAACATATCGCTGTTTCACGATTTGACATGATGGATGTCGAACGGCACCCGGCTGTCGTAGAAGTCCTAAAAATTTACGGAGAAGATGAATAGTAACAAACTAACTATTAGTTACATTAAAGGGGAGCGTAATGCTCCCCTTTTCTTTTCTCTCATAAGTTTAATTAATTTTTTATGCGCCCGAATCTTTTTCTGCCTCAAGATCAATTGTTTTTACCAACTTGTTGTCAAAGAAGTGTATTTTCGTACCATCGCCGGTAAAGGTTGCAGATGTAGGATCAATATAGTCAGCAAAGAGTTTAACAGTATTTGAATTTATACTAGCAGTGCTAATATCCCACGCAGTTGTTAAGTTATGTTCCATTAATTCTACAGAAACACTTGAATCTTTCGCCATTGAATATACTGTCAGACCATCTGGTGTAAAGTTTACGGAACGCCAACCATTCATCTTATAAGAATACCAACTATATGATTGACTGTTTGTAACACTGATTGTTGTTAAGTCCCAAGCAGTTGAAAGAGTAAATTCAATGATAGTAGTGCCATTGCTCCCGCCACCCGCAGTCCATTTTTGTGTAGTGGCATCGATTTCAGCGGAGGTCCCATATGTTGCAACATAAAGTTTTGTTCCATCTGGTGACATGTGATCAATCTTCCATGCAGATCCATCTATATCAATCATGTCCTGCGCTGCCCAAATATTTGTAGTAGTGTTTACTTTACTTCTCAAATCACCGTTTGTACTTAATGTATCCATATATACTTGTTGTGTAGTACCACCGCCACGCCAACTCAATACTTTGTCACCACCATCTACTACTCTAAATATTAAGCGATCAAGTCCCTGAGGATCAGTCGCCCATGAGGTGGATGATGTTGTAGCTGCTGGGTCAATGATACTTGTTGGGTCCCATGGTGTCGATACACCATGTTGTATCCATTGCTGACCGCCACCTTGAATATAAAGCTGATATCCATCATCGCTCCATTGTAATGGGTAAGCCAATATCCATGTCTCAACTCCACCTTGAAAGGCGTAACCTGAGAGGTCAGGATTCTGTCTTTCAGATACATCTTCAACAACATATGCTTCAAAGTTTGAAGTCATTGTCCATGTTCTAGTCCAAGATGCTACTGAACTTGTAGAAACTTCAGTTGATTCACCTGTAAAGATATATACTTTGCCTGATTGATCACCACCAGCATCATCTTCTTTACTAGCACCAACAATAATGCGGCCGTCTGATATTGCTACTGCAACACCAAATCCATCCCATTCACTTGTACCATAAGAATTTGGGTTATCCAGTGTATTAACTAGATCACCAGTTGTTACATCGTAGATATATGCTTTTCCTGAGTTATTACCATCAGCATCACCTTCGTCCTTGGCGCCGACAATAGCATAGTCGCCTGATATAGCAACTGATTCAGCAAATCTATCATATTGACTTGTACCATAAGGATTTGGATTATCTAGTGTATATAATAATGCACCAGTTGTTACATCGTAGATATATGCTTTTCCTGACCAAATACCATCAGCATCATCTTCACCATGAGCACCTACAATAGCACGATCACCTGATATTGCTACCGCAGAGCCAAAGAGATCATTCATACTTGTACCATAAGGATTTGGATTATCTAGTGTATATAATAATGCACCAGTTGTTACATCAAAGATGTATGCTTTACTTGAACTAGTACCAGCAGGATCATCTTCACTATAAGCACCTACAATAGCACGATCACCTGATATTGCTACCGCAGAGCCAAATTGATCACCATCACTTGATCCATACGCATTTGGATTGTCTAGTGTATGTAATAAACCACCAGTATTCACATCGAAAATATATGCTTTACCTGAATATAAATATGGATCACTATGAATATCACCTTCTCCATAAGCACCAACAATTGCACGGTCGCCTGATATAGCAACTGACCAGCCAAAATTATCATTGACGCCTGTTCCGATAGGACCGGGGCTGTCTAATGTATGAACTAGTGCACCAGTTGTCACATCGTAGATATACGCTTTACCTGTGTAATCATCTTGTATCCCTTCTCCAACAGCACCTATAATAGCATAGTCTCCATCGATTGCTACTGAATTACCAAAGTAATCAAAACTACTTGGCTCAATAGGATTTGGATTAATGATAGTATGCATTAGTGTCCCAGTTGATACATTATAGATATATGCTTTGCCTGAATATTCACCACCAACATCACCTTCACCTTCAAAAGCACCAACGATAGCATAGTCGCCTGATATTGCTAACTTCCTGCCAAATTCATCGTTTTGGCTCTCTAGAGCATTTGGATTATCAAGTGTATATGCTAGTGTAGATGCTGACCAATCAGCTAGTGCTGTTGTATTCGACAGAGAAAAAATACCAGTTGGTGCTTCTGTTACTATATCTGTAATTGCACCTGTTAAACTCCATATTCGGTGTGCAGTGGTTGCGTCTGCTACAAGACCCAAGTCTTGGTTATCTACAACAGTATCAAACAGTCCTTGAAGGTCTGTATATCCTCTAGTCCCTGATGTAGATCCACCTGTTGCTTTACGGTGCACCGCACCTGCTGTTGGCAAATCGGATGGTGTTTCGGTTATTTCGCCAAAATCGCCTAGTTCCGCTAAGTCGATTGAACGTCTTATTTGTATCTTAGGTCCAAATCTTGCATTATTCCAAGTAGTACCTCTGAATTTATTTGCCATTATAGCTCTCCTTATACAATTACTATATATTTATCACAAATAAAAAAGGGAAGCATTGCGCTCCCCTTTTTATTTTTATTTCTGTACTGTTGTAGTATTATGCGTAAAATCTCAGCCAGCTGTAAAGATATATGCTTTACCTGAACTAGTACCACCAGCATCATCTTCTTCCCATACACCAACAATAACACGGCCGTCTGATATTGCTACTGACCTACCAAACCTATCATTTACAGCGGTGTCATATGCATTTGGATTATCTAATGTTTTAACTAAGGCACCTGAAGTGACATTGTAAATATATACTTTTCCTGAATTGTAATTAGTCGGCGATCTCGGCGCCTCATCTTCTGCCACCGCTGTGACAATTGCATAGTCGCCTGATATTGCTACTGTCGCAAATTCATCACCAAGACTTGAGCCATCAGGATTTGGATTGTCTAGTGTATGTACTAGAGCACCAGTTGTCACGTTAAATATATATGCTTTGCCTGAAAAGTCACCACCATTATCACTTTCACCATAAGCACCTACAATAGCATGGTCGCCTGATATTGCTACTCTTCCACCAAAGTAATCCTCTTCACTTGAACTATGAGCATTTGGATTGTCTAGTGTATGAACTAAGGCACCAGTTGTCACGTTAAATATATATGCTTTACCACTACTAGCGAATACAACAGTTTCACCTTCTTCTTCATCGTCACCTTCATAAAAGATTGCATCATTTTCATATTCAGCACCTACAATAGCATAGTCGCCTGATATTGCTACCGCACCGCCAAAGAAATCACTACCACTTGTGCCATAAGCATTCGGGTTGTCTAGTGTATGAACTAGAGCACCCGTTGCAACATCAAAGATATACGCCTTACCAGAATTAATGCCGTCTGCATCGTCTTCAGCATAAGCACCTACAATAGCGTAGTTACCTGATATTGAGACTGAGCGACCAAAGTAATCACTACCACTTGTGCCATAAGCATTCGGGTTGTCTAGTGTATGAACTAGGGCACCAGTTGTTACATCAAATATGTATGCTTTACCTGAAGTAGAACCACTTACATCGTCTTCATAGGATGCACTTACAATAGCGTAGTTACCTGAGATTCCAACTGAGTCACCAAATTGATCATTGGCACTTGAACTAAAATCATTAGGGTTATCTAATGTATGAACTAGCGTACCATCCACATCAAATATGTACGCTTTACCAGAATTAGTACCACCAGCATCATCTTCTTGATAAGCAGAAACAATAGCATAGTTTCCATCGACTGCAACTGAATAACCAAACTTATCATTAGTACTTGTACTATACGCATTTGGATTGTCTATAGTATAGGTGAGTGTAGCTGCTGACCAATCACTTAAACCGTCGCCGTTAACATCACCTGCTCCAGAACCGCCTGATCCTGTATCGCCTGCTCCAGAACCGCCTGATCCTGTATCGCCTGATCCTGTATCGCCTGTATTCGACGGAGCAAGAATACCAGTTGGTGCTTCTGTTACTATATCTGTAATTGCACCTGTTAAACTCCAAATACGATGTGCAGTGGCTGCATCTACTACAAGACCCATGTCTTGATTATCAACTACCGTATCAAACAGTCCTTGTAGATCGGTATAACCACGTGTTGCTGATCTTGAACCTTTAGTACCGGATCTATGCGTGGCGCCCGCTGTTGGTAAATCAGAGGAGTTTTCGGTTATTTCGCCAAAATCGCCTAGTTCTGCTAAGTCGATTGAACGTCTTATTTGTATCTTAGGTCCAAATCTTGCATTATTCCAAGTAGTACCTCTGAATTTATTTGCCATTGTGAGTCTCCTTAATAACATAACAATATATAGTATTTATCACACAATACGAAGAAAATTTATTCGTATTAAATACGAAGAAAAGGGGAGCATTGCGCTCCCCTTTGCATTTGGGTTAGTAAGAAAGTGAGAAACACCTAACCCAGAATTAAATCAGCAATCTCTACCCAGTTGTCACACCGAGCAATGTTCGCATCAACACAATCTTTGTTGTGTTCGTGTGTGATGATGATAGGCTTCAAACCATACTTCAATCCACATTCAGCATTTTCAGTTTTGTCTTCGATCCAGTATAGTTCACTATCTTGATACTTGACAAGTTCATCATCTTTATCAGCACCAGTATCAAGGCAGATAACATCTGTGAACACATCCTTACCGAAGATGTTCTTCAAGTTACTGATCCGTAGCAAACGTGCTTTTTCGTCAAGAGACAGAGACGTGATAACAACAAACTGATATCCAGCTTCGACAAGTTTAGCAACACCACTACGAGCATCCCGAAATGCTGGGAGAAAACCCATCCACGCACTCTCGTTAAACTCCCGAACTAGCGCACGTCCTTGTTGCTTTTCGATACCGTACATTGTGCTGATGTCATAGATATCACTCACTTCCTGCACGTAACCTTTACTTGACATCCAATCATGAAACTGTGTAACCCAATCAAGTAGAACACCATCACAATCTGTGAGAATAACTTTATTTGTCATATTCGACACCTCTTTCTTTTCATCTAACTTATACATTCTTTATAAACTGATTCGTAAAGAATGTCAACCTTTTTATTATTAAAACTCTCCGATATCAAATGACAATTGACGTTCAGCATTTGCTTCTTCACTGCGTTCTGCGATAATCGTATCGGCAATCTCATTGAATGATTCATAAAACTGTTCATCATCTTTCCAGAAAGAGCGACACTGTGCATATGCATCTGCATCAACAAAGCTCCAGTTGATTGAATAATCTTCATTAAGATTTTCAGCTTTTTCAACTGCGTCACGGATTTCGATTTCTAGCATTGCATGTATCATGATGTATCTCTTTCTGTTTTAACTTATACATTCTTTATATAGTGATTCGTAGTGAATGTCAACCTTTTTATTACGCGGCTGACAACATTTCTGCAGGAACTTTCCAATTCGTGTATCCCACTTGGACGTGAACATAACGACGGTTCACTTTACTGATAACTCCAGTTTCAATTAGATTACTACGACTGTTAGTAAATTTAACAGTGTCACCAATAACGAATGAACGCACAGTTTGATTAGCTAAGAATGTACGCTGTAATTGAAGACGATTACTTACTTCTTTACATTGTTCGTAGTCCGCCTTACCCAAAAGTGTAAGCACTGTTTCCATTTCAGATGTTGATAGTTTCATAATAATTTCTCCTAAGATTAAACGTTAACTTTAGATTTGCCATTTACAAATGACGCATTACAGTATGCGAATACTTCTTCACGCACTGCGGTATCACTTGCTTCTTCAAACACTTGACAGTGTGACAAACTTTCAACGTCTCCCATCACACAATCAAAAAGCATTTCTGCATCATCAAAGCCACGTCCGATGTATTCGTCTGCGATTGCTTTAACTGCGATATTACCTGCGTCTGTGAACATTGCGAAGTCTGTCATGTGATTCTCTTTCTCTCTTATTACTCTATTAATGTAGCATATATAGCAGGAATGTCAAGAAAAAAGCGAAATAAAGAATTCAGTGTTATCAATGACTTATAAAATATTTGATATTATACTAAGTGTCAAAAAATTGACTCAGACTTACCAAAAAATAAGTAATTAAAAGATAAATATGAGCGAAGAGAGAATCAAGGGAGAGGATTACTATGAGAATTTTATTAAAAGTAACCGCGATTATAATATTAATAATGTTTACATCAAACATTGCAACAGCAGAAGATGATGGAACTATCAGAACTGATAGCACAAGTAATAGTACAGTCACAACAAATGGCAACAATGAGACTACAGTAAACAGTCCACCGCCAAGTGCAATATCACCAAGCATTAATGGTAGCAATGCAGATTTGTGTACAGTTGGCGCAAGTGGTGCAGTACAAACACAGATACTTGGTGTTAGTGCAGGCATGACAACTACAGATAAAAATTGTGAGAGATTAAAGTTAGCCAAAACTATGTATGACATGGGCATGAAGGTTGCGGCGGTTAGTATCATGTGTCAGGATGAACGTGTATTTGATGCTATGGAAATGGCAGGTACTCCTTGTCCGTTCCTAGGAAAGATTGGCGAAGAAGCACAAGAACAATGGGGTTCACCGAGACCAAAAGCACGTCCTACTAACATAACTGACCGTGAGGATAAAAAAGATGAAACTAAGAAGACCGTTCTTCAAACTATTGGCGGCGCTTTGCTTATCATTCTATTGTTATAATTTAGCATCGGCAGAAACCTCTACCACTGATATATACACATCGACGCCCGATGATGGGTCATTTTCCTACGACAGTAATTGTCCTGCAGGCATGAGCAATGCATACGTCATGGATGTGGGGTATACAAGCGATGGCAGCAAATCTTCTGGTGCAACTGCAATCGCATTCGGTGCATGTTACGATACATTTGCACTAACATACACAATCAATAAGTTATTATCCGAGCAAGGTATCAGTGTAGATAAAATACACTACGGCTGGAAATACATGAATGGTTGTTTTAATGTCACTGATCCTGAAACTGGACAACAGATATGGTGCGCCGAAAACATAGAAGATCGTGTTGACGAAAATGGACAACCGTACGGTGTTTATGCTGACCAAATGGATACGCTGATAGTTGAAGTAGAGATTACAGATGCAAACGGCAATGTAATTGAAACAAGAACGTATGACTATGAAACATGGTATCACTGGGCAGAAGCAAATCCACATAGTAGCGCAGAAGTATACTTAGATGGTGCTTACTGGCAAATAGAAGAAGACTTTATTCAACTATATGACCATACTAATAATACAGGTACAATTTACACTCCAGATAGTTTAGGAGATGCAAACTTTAGAGTAATGTCCAAAGATGGTGGTTATTGGGAAGGGCACTTCGGTCCAATAATCAGAGACGGACAAATATGGTTTACATATAGAACTAACCCATGTAACGACACTGCAATGTATGACCCAAGCTGTCCAGGCTATGCAGAAGCATATGCTACATATGAATACGACAACAACTGTAGTGCTAATGCTACTTACGACCCAGGTTGTCCTGGATATGCAGATGCGTACTACAATCAGCAATGCGATGCCAATCCATTATATGATAGTGGATGCAGTGGATATGCATCAGCATACTTAACCGCACAGTGTAACGCAGATGCGCTGTATGATGCAAGTTGCACAGGACATTATGAAGCACAATGTGATGCGAACCCATTGTATGATTTTCAGTGTACTGGATATGATACTGCATATTTAAATCAACAGTGTATGTACAATCCACAATATGATACACGCTGTGATGGTTACATAGAACCTGTAACTGCATCTGACACAATAGCAGAAGGTACTGGCACTGGTGATTCAATTGTTGACAGTGTTATTACTCTGCCACAACCAGTAGCACAATTAATGATAATGCCACAACCGCCGGCTCCTACTCCAGAGCCAATTGTTATAGAAATTATTCCAATTGAAGTTGTAGAAGTAGAACTTACTGAGATAGAAGTTATCGAAGCTGAAATAGAAGCGGAACTAGAGGTAGTGGTAGTAGTGGAAGAAGTAGATACTACAGACGAAACAACCGAAGATACGGTTGAGGAGAATAATAATGAAGAAACTACAGAAAAAGAGTCCAGTGGTGATGTGGAACAGCCAGTGGATAGAGACGAAACAGACGAGAAGAATACGGACGACGGAGGGGAAGATGATAGAGAGACCAGTGAGGATACTAGTGGAGATACCACCGAAGCCGAAAAGCCAGTAACTACAAAGAAACCAGTACTTACTGCTAAACAAAAACAAAAAGCTAAAGAACGTAAGATGCGTGAGATTGTTAAAACAAGATTAAGTAAACTAGCTGTGACAATGGGCGAGGCTGTAAGTTTAGCAGACCAAAAAGCATTGCAATCACAAATTACAGCACTAATTAATTACGTACCGGGCTTCTTACAGTATGGAAAACTTAGAGTTCCCGGTGTAGACTTTTATGAACCAGAAGATATTTACAGAGATAGAAAAGTTCCCGAAAACCAAAGAGGACTACGTAACGGTCTAGCAAATGAGATACTACACAATAAGATGGTAGATGAACAATACAAGGATATCAAGTAATATAAAATAAATATAGACATAACTAGAGGAGAAAGAAATGTCAGATAACAAAACAGAAGTAGAATTCGCTGGTGTGAAATTCAGAGGCGGGAAGATATTTGGTATCATTCTCGCTCTTAGTACACTAAGCGGTGGTTTATATGGAGCATTTGAGTTTTATAAAGACTACAGTAATATGAAAGAAAAGATTGAAAGCTACCAAGCACCAGATTTGAGTGGATTTGATAAACGCTTAGACATATTGGCAACTGAAATGGTACAGCTAACAGTATCAATGGATGATACGAGAGTATCAGTTGAAGATACACGTGACTATTCACGCACAACAAAGAATGATATGAAGGATGATTTTGCTAGATTAGAATCTATTGTTGACCGTGTAGAAGATACAGTTAACAAGAGTGAGACAAAAGTAAGAGAGCAAATTCAGATTGCGGAAGAACGTTTTGAAAACAAACGTGATGCATTGCAAAATGATTATGATCAGGCTAAAGAGCGTCTACGTATTGATACAGAACGCAAGCTGAAAGAGCTAGAGGATCGTTTAAACAAGCGTCTACAACGTGCGCTAGATAATCCGTTAGCAAATTAAGTTATGTGGAGAGACATTAAATACGCAATTGCAGATGTTGACCCAAGTTCATTTCTGATAGGACTAAGCTATGGTATGATTACATGCTTAGTCCTAGCAGGCTACATTGCATTAGTTGTTTGGTTAGTTAACAACAAAAATTAAAAGGATAAATACTATTATGCAGTCCCACAAGTTACAAATACCTATAGGACATATGGCTAATTTTAAAGGAGTCACTGAATTTTTTTCTGGCAGTGATGATACCGTTAAATTTGAGAAAAACTCAATCTTATTAGCAAATTCAGACTGGAAGTGGCTAAAGAAGACAATACTGTATAAGTACAATAATCTTGGATTCCGGTGTGATTTTGATTTTGATGGAGAGTTTGATTTTTCTGATTACATCGTGGTATTAGGATGTTCGCATGTTGAAGGTGTTGGTAATCATGTCAATGGGACAATACCAACACTACTTTCAAATATCAGCAATGAGAAAGTAATTAATATGGGAGTTGGTGGTTGCAGTAACGAAGTAATATATCAAAATTTAATTTGGTTATTGTCTAGAAAGCATAGACCCAAAAAGATTATTGTATTATGGACTTCGTTGTATAGAGATATGATGCATTCGCAAACTATGGCGGCTAAACATTTTATGGCACATAATATTAAAGCAATGCTTCGTGGTGAGAATGATATAGATAGGTTTATAAAGCTAGAATACTTAACTAGTTATATAGAACGAACTTCATTTCATAAGTTTGAAATGGTAAAGCAAATGCGGGGCGCTAATGTTTATGCATTTAATTTTTTTAGTAGTCATGAATATAGTTCATTAGAAAACCAGTACATTGGCGATGCGCTTACTAGTGATCATTCAGTTGGAATTGATGCGCTGCACGAATTCCACACTGGAAGGTATATGCATCAAATACAGGATGATCACGGTAATCTCGGTGAACATTTTAATAAGTATTATGCACGAGATATTGATCTATCTCAATTAGCTGTCTTTCTACGGGCTGATCCTAAGGACAGAGTTTTATCCTCTCATTATTCAGCACATGCTAATAGTGTTATGGCTGAATTCATCACTAACAATATAGAGTTATAGTAATTTCTGTAGATAATAATACTGGTCAACTGTGTATGTTGCATTAGTTGTTTGGTTAGTTAACAACAAAAATTAATTGGCAGACAGTGTGGGATTCGAACCCACGGAACCTTTCGGTTCGGAGGATTAGTAATCCCCTGGTTTAAGCCACTCACCCAACTGTCCTAAAGTTATACGAGGTATTCATCATTCTCGTTTTCCCACATACTCACAACATTGCGAAGACCGGTGTAACACCAATCATCAAAAGTTTCCATTTCTTCGATGACTTCTTCAATTTGTTCCTGAGTCAGGGTTTCGACTTCATCCACCCCAAAGTGTTCCGTTACCCGTGCAAATGCCCATTCTGTGACTTCATTTTCAATCCAGTCCATTAACTTATGCGCTTTGTACACTTTAAATTTTTCTTCTGACATTTAGTCCTCCGTTGATTTAAAATTCTTTTCAGTCCCATCAGTGATACGCTTTGCCAAACGATACGGCAAAAAACCAAACATGAATGGAAACACTGCATGAATTACACCTGTAATTACTACGCCCAATGCAATAAGAGAAAACCATAGTGCAACAACAAGGTGTTGAAAATAATTAGCTTCCGCTTTGTGTAGATGTTCAAAATCAAATAATTTCATTTGCATCCTTTCTTTGTGGTGAGCCCTGATGGGGTCGAACCATCGACCTACTGATTAAAAGTCAGTTGCTCTACCAACTGAGCTAAGGGCCCACACTATTTTGGTACTCCCCACAGGACTCGAACCTGTAACCAAAACGTTATGAGCGTTCTGCTCTAACCAATTGAGCTAGAGGAGTATATTTGGTACTCGTACCCGGATTTGAACCGGGACGCCTCAAGGGCAACAGATTTTAAGTCTGGTGTGTCTACCTATTCCACCATACGAGCATCTAATTTCTGTGTATATGATCACGCTTCAAAACATATCCTCTAGATAGAGGTTGCTCCACGCTTCTCATTAACGGCATACACTTGCCGGCATACTTGCATCGACCCTTTTGTTGTGACTGCGAACTCACTTCATCATATGGGACTTGGTAACCCATACTAGTTAGTGGCAAACTAACGTGTCTGGCGTTCCCTGTAGGATTCGAACCTACGACCTAGTGCTTAGAAGGCACTTGCTCTATCCAACTGAGCTAAGGAAACAATAACTTTACTTGTTTTCTCCAATTTCTTTTGCAAAAACATTAAACGCTGCATCTGCTACTTTTTCCATTGTAGCACGGCGTTCACGCCATTTACGAATTTCTTCAAGCATACGTTTTTCCAACTTTGTTACATCGATAGGTTCTTTTGTTGCTTCCATAATCATGCTCCATCAACCATCTCGGTGTATTCATATTCTTCAAAGTCATCAACAATCTTTTGCTTTTCAGCAATCAAGCGTTCAAGAGAATACAATGCGCTACGCTTTTCATCACTAGCACCTTCAGTAAAAGCGATAACTGCGCTTTCAAGAGTTTCGATATCGTTTAAAATGTCATTCATGATTCTCTCCGTTGTTTAATTCATATATAGTTATAACACTATTGAGCATAAGTGTCAAGCATTTTTTCTTGTAAATCGAACGCTTCTATTTCCCATGGACGATCTAAATAATCTAGATCACAGCCAACATCAAATACTGGAAACTCCTTACGAATATATTGTTTCACGTGGACCATTTCATGAAATACTGAGGTCAGTAAATCGTCACGGTCTTGTCCTTTACGAATACGCATTGTAAACTCACGTTCATCACCGACAACATCAGCATCAACGTCCATGTTCTTTTTGAGTGAGATTTCAATATCAAGAATACGAATACGTGGCATCAGATATTGCTTTGCAAAATGTAACGCATCTTCAACAGTCTTACGTTCTTTTTTAGTACCGCCCGTGATATCATATACAAACATTATACGTCTTCCACTTCACGACCTTCGGCGAATAACGTCAACTCTACAGCTAATTCTTTAGCTTGCTCACGTGTCAGTTGTAAGTAGTGGAACATTGGCCCACCATCATCAGTATCATAGTTGGGTTTACGTTGTGTGACTTGTACGCATTGCTTACGCTCAGGGCCGCCCCAAAAACGTGTTTGAGTTAATTCGTCTGTAACATCTAAATTTGGGACGTTTCGTAAATCAGTTGACATTGCTTTACCTCTTCATTAACTATACATTCTTTATACAACGATTCGTTAGTATTGTCAAGTTTTATTGCATGTGTGAACTAACAAAATCTGGACCAAAAAATTCTGCACACATCACTTCTTCTGACGGGCGAGTTTTAGCATAGCGCAAGTGAATTTTAATAAAGTCTTCGGATAACGTTTCTGCGAAATCTTTTTTCACACCCCGTCTGAACATCGCTTGCATAGCAGAGTTGAGCATTTCTTTTTGTTCTGCTGTGCATTCTTCTTTTATTGAAAGTGCATATGCGGCACAGCACAATTCTACGATATTTTTTACTTTGTTGATAGGACACATATAGAAATGACGCAAACCTGATTCTCGACTCTGACTTGCTTTGAAGATTGAGTTAACACGAATTTCTAGTTCACGCTCAGTCATATCATATACATTATACATAACAGTATCCTCTCTCTGATTACTTAATTAATATAGCGTGATTCGTTAGTATTGTCAAGTTTATTTTCTATGAATTAAGTCCATATTTTTATGATAATAAATCCACTCAGTTGTTTCATCTTTATTTAAAATCGATAATTTTAGCCAATCGATATTTGGGTAAGTGGATATTATTTTTTCAAAAAATTCTACATTAGGTTCGAACGGTTCTGCAAGTGCTATAACTTTATGCATAAATTCAAAAAAGATTTTATCCGGAACATATACCCGTTCTGATAACTCCCAGAATAAAGAAATCGCATGATTTGATAAAGTTTCGCATGCCTCGTTTGAAAAATGTACAAATAAGGGTTGTGTTCTACTTTTAGATATTTCTTTTATATGGTCAATAACAGTATAATATTCATCTGCATTTAAATACGATGATAGTTTTATATCAAATAAATCTGCTTTGTCTGACGCATAAAAAGCATTAATATCAGGTACAGTTTCCCTACAATTCCAAAAATGGTCTAGACCTAGTTTTCTACCCTCACCCCAATATTCTTTAAAGCAATATGTGGGTATGATACTAGAATGTTTTTTCTTGATATAGTCATTCATCTACATCGGGCTTTTTGATTAAGAGTTTTTCTTCTACCATTTCTTGTAGGTCAACTACTTTCTCACGTGTAAGCATATCAATGATAGTTGCTGTAAGTTCACGCTCTTTGCGTAGGAAGAACAATTTACGTTCAATCTCTTTCATCTGTTCTTCGTAGTAAGAAATCTCATGTTCCTTACGTAAACGCTGTTCAAGAAATTCTTCAAGTAAAATTAATTTAGGTCCATCATCACTCATTTAAAAACTAAACAAACTTTCTTCTACATCTTTGTTAAGTGGAACTGTCACACGTCTTTGTATACCAAAACCATTTTGTTTCACGGTTTTGTACCACTTTGCTCTATCATCAGGTAGATTATATTTTGCTTTGATAATGGCATCACCTTTGAGCATTTGCGCTTTGCGTGTTGATTGTTCTCCAGCGTGTGTAGATCCCGCTGTAAACTCTTTTAGCATTATATTTCTGAGAATGTATGTGTTATAATGGTTCATCGCCATAGCTACAGCGAATTCATCATCTTCGCCTGGGATCAGTTGCCCATTACCATTAAAGGTCTCATCCATCATGATACGTTTGTCGTTGTTCTTTAGAAAGAATAGTGTACCCTTCATACTACCAAACTTGCGGTCAAAGCATAATTCAGTATTCCAATCAACAGATTTATAAGCAGGATCAACGTTATTAAACTTATCATAGAAAGCCCCATCGCCCGGACGACCATCCCAGTGAGGCCAGAAAAGATCCACGTCCGCAAAGTTCTCCGGGAATGTACGTAGAATATCGCAAATATTGATATGGGTATGAGAAAAGTTTGGATGTAAGTTGAGAATAGCATCTGAGTCACCAAATACTGCCCACTGGTCATCTGAGTCATAGAAATGATTGAGTAGAATGTTTCTGGCACCAGCTGGTGGAATAGGATTATCAAGACGGTCAATGTATGTAACCCGAGGATTATCCCAATACTCGTCTGGCAAAAAGTCTTGAGCCAAGATGCGAATATTAATTTTATCGTCATAATCTAACCACCATTCTATTTGTTTATTATGATTATCACTACGCTTCTGCCTAGTTTCTGGATCACTGCCATGATAAGCGATAATATAAATTGCATTACTCATTAAAAAACTCTACTGATTTTAAATAATTTATGATAGCTTTTTGCGCAATAGATTCACCAGATGGAAAAAAATGCCCAATCATATTAGTGTGGTCATCATATATTGTTTTTAAATATTGCTTATTACTTACATAATCTATATCCATATTAGATGCAACAATTTTCATAAATTCTTCTTTAACAATCATGAAATCGCCCGATGATATTGTATGCACTTTTTCGTAATCCCGAGTTAACTCATTAGTATGGGAACCAGACCAATCCCATGCGAATTCGAATAATTCAATATTGTTACGTTTACAAGTTCTAATTATTTCTGCTCTTACTAAGTCAAATATAATTTTATAGCCCCTAGCATATGAGAATAGAGAATGTATATTATCAAACATTTCTGTTACGAATAGTTTTGTTTCAGTGTTTGGTTTATTTTTCGTAAGTCTACCATTAAATGTAGAACGTAGTAGAGTATTAGGACTTCCGATATTCATAACTGAATCTTCGGTATCGAAAACTGTATGTTTAAACTTGATATCGTCATTACTGACTGCATCACTAGATTTACTTACAATCATATCATAGATTTCTGTCGGAATTATACTCGTTACTAGTCTAGGTTCTTGTGTATGTTGTACTAATAGTTTATCGATATGCGATAACAAATTATGGTCTTCTAAATGTTTTAGTACTTCATAGTAAGATATTATACCTTGTCCTGGGATTGCTATATGTCTATGTTTTTCATTAGTGTGCTGTGTTATTGCTTCTGGCCAGTTAAACTTCGATTCAATTCTTTTATCATTTGAATCATATGGTCCTGCACTGTGAGAACATCCTATACTTAGTATCATTTCTTACCTATAATCATAAAGCGATTATATCGATCACAATCGCGTACACCTATATAATATATTTCACTCATTATATACTTTTCTCGTAACTCTGTCAAGTCATTAACTGTATTTATATGTTCTGTAATTTCATGGAAGTCATTTGTTTGAATAGCGACTGTTGCTCCTGTAGGTACACGTTCAAACCAACTATCATCCATATGTTCTGCACTTGTATTAATAATTAAATCATATTGACTTAAATCATGTTCTGAGATATCAGAAACGATACCTTCTTTATAATGGAAGTTAGCTGCATTTAATTTGTCACTAAATTTTATTGCATCTGCATCTAAGTCTAGGTTAGTTATCTTATTGGCTACACCAGTTCTTCCTAACCACATTGAACTAATACCAAGCCAGCCACCGATGAACAATGTATTTTCGTGCTTGTTTAATTTAGCTAGTTCATCAATTAACCAAGTCTTGCTCTCTACTTGAAACTTAGATAACGCATCAACATAATTTACTTCTTTGTTCTCAACAACTGCTCCCATAAACATGCCAAAGAAGTTATCATCCTCTGTATCATACAATTCATGCATAAAGTGTATCGCACGTTCTGGATTGAATCTATTACGTTTACCACTATATAGATATTGTAAGAATATCTTTAAGTTTGGAGTATCATTCTTGTGCCAAATTAATAATTCTACCACTTCAGATATAGTCTGTTTATCTGCGACCATTAATGCACGTCTACATTGTTCAATCTCATCCATCTTTGGATGTTTCATCCATTCGACATAATTTTGAATACCACTAAGCATATATCTACCGTCACGATAATTAATAGATACCTCGCCTACATCCAATGGAGTCCATTCGTGTCTTTGTTTAAATCTAGCTTTCAGCCATTTCCAATTATTAATTTCTAACAACTTATTTCGGTCACCTTGATAAACAGTGCCGTAGTTCTCACCCATCTTAGCACCAAGTGCAATCTCATTACTATATGAAACTTTTTTTAATGGGTTCTTCCATTCGTTCAAACGTAAACGTCTATCTTGTGTAGCAACACCACTAGCAAGTTTAACTGTCTCTCTGAATGCACTCTTCCAAGCATTAAAGGGAGTTGTTGCAAAGTGTGTTTCGTTTGATATTTCATCAACAGCAAGATAGGAGTATCCGCGTCTAGCAACTTCAGTAGTTACATCAACTCCCGGAAACTCTACATCAATATATGCTTTATCCATAAATGCTTCACGTGCAAATAACTTAACCCCACCATAGCCGTATACTTGACCAGTAGCAGGGTTTAAAGCACGCCATACATGGGTACATTGTGCTGAACATGTTTGAGGATAAACTTCATCTATTTCGCTTGGGATGTATGAGAAATCAAAATCATCTAATACCCAAGCATCCCCATCCACTACGTAGAAGTGTTTTGTCTCACTTTGTAGCGCACAAGTTTTATGACCATTATATATCCCATCAATATCAGCAACATTAATTACTCGTTGATTCTCACCAGCAAGTTTTTTTATTTGTTCAAAATTATCTTGCGAATAATCATTGTGGTATGTAAGATAAAATATGTCTAACATGTCTACCTTTATTGCAACGCATAATCAATTAAGTTATACTTCTTCAATTTCACTAAATGTAGGAGACATTGTGCTAGGAGCAATAAGCAATTTAATTTGCTCTAGAATTTCTTCTGCTTCTGCGAGTGTATCACATGTATATGATGAAAATAAAGAACCTTCAATGATATCTCTTTCGTATGCATTGATTATAGCTCTCTTTTCAGCTACATAGTCTTCAATTATCATGTAGTCATCTACATTAGTAAAAGTAGATTGAATATACCCGCCGATTGAATCAATATCGATAGTATCGTCAGTTAGTTCAGTAGTTGTTGTAAATCTATATGCCATTAATTTTCTCCTTATGACTCTGGCAGTTCGTCTGATACTGCTAGAATGGCTTCATGGTCTGCTAACCAAATACGAAGTGTATCTTCGCCTTCAATATCCAAGTCTTGTCCTAGACTCCAACGACCATGTTCGAGTAGGATCCAATCACCGACCTTAACATCTTTTTGCTGCGGCCCAGTTGCATGTACACGGGCCCAACGAGGTTTAATGCCACGTGCACCTGCGTCTGTTGTACTATCATCAAGTATAATCAAGCCTGATTTTGTTTTTTGTTCGCCATGTTGTAAATCTGTTACGATTACTTTATCGTGAATTGGTTTTAGTTTCATGTCGTCCTCGGTATTAAGATTTTGTTCTTTTACTTTTAGATTTTGATACGGGTTCATTGTTTGCCTCTTCTAGTTCGCTTTTACGTACAAAATTACCATCATCATCCTCTACCCATTCGTCTTCTTCAACTACTGGTGTTTCTTCTTGTGCAGGAGCTTCTTCTTGCACGGGTTCTTGCCAATCGTCAATGATCGGATCTGGATTTGATTTTGCTTCTTCAATTTTGCGTTTTACGTCAGTGTCATCTACCTTAATAGTAGACTGTTTTACAGCACGTGGATTATTTTTATTATAATGTTCACGTGCAATTTCATCAGCACCCTTGACTACACGACCACCACGACCTAATTGATCGCCACGTGCATTCGATTTAGTATTACCAATAGCAATGTTCTTTTCTTGCTGTGACATTAGTTTACCCAAGTCAATTGGCACACCTCGGTTACTTCTATAGTTTTTCATTTTTTGTCCTCGTTTAACTCAAATATCTTTTTAATGCATTCTCTGACAATACCTTCAGCTTGCATTTGTCGCTGTTCAGGCTTGATAAATGGATTTTTATCTTTGTATGTTAACTCAATTAAATTAACACAACGACTCAGAACACTTTCCTCTTCTGCGGTAAGTTTTCTTTTGCTGTTAGGGAACTTTATTACTATATCTTTAATCACGTAAGAATTCCCGATAATCTAATTCATATTGCATACTATTTATCCTATGAACTCCAATGATGTATAAAACGTAACTAGCAACGCTAGAACCACGTCCCACACCCCATACTAAGTTATTTTCTCTCATAAAATCTACAAGATAAATTATATACTGTAGTAGACCGTTTAGTCCTCTACGTTCAAATTCAAATAACTCATTGCATACTCTTGTACACGATTCTGTATCATCTGGACATCTGTCTAAACAATACGTGTGCAAGTCGATATTCTTATATTCATCTGGCATAAACCAGTTGCTTTGATTACTTTCATCGAATTCTTCTTTTGATTGTGAAAGTTTTTCAATTGCAGTATATAGATTCTCATTAAGGTAATTTAATTCAATTGCACTATTGTACTTTTCGAATTCTTCATTCCAATCAACTACTTTAACTGCATCAATATTTTGTCCGTCGTAAAGCATATCGTATAGTTCATGTCTATTATATATAACACGACCATACTGATCCTTTAGTGCATCAATCTTCGACGATTTCTGGCTTCCAACCATTGATATTAATTACCTCACCACCATCTTCACGTAGTTTTAATTCACCCATGATGACAGAATCTATTTCATCTAATACAGTATCATATTCTGGTGGCTTTGTCAAGTCTGTATTTTCATCAACTTCGTAATCTTGTGTTTCGGGAGAGTTTCTAAACCACCATGCTTGATCGTAATAATACTTGTCACTATCTACCCAGTCTTTTAGTTTTGGCATTGCAGGATATTCTTCATCTGCATAAGTGTAAGTCATATTAACATGGTCAAACTTACTACCAATCTTAAAGCTAATAACATCTAGATATCCGTCAGCAATGGCATTTAGTTTTGCATGTAGTGTCATTGCGATAATATCGCTCGACGGTACATATGGGAATACAACTAGATTGTTTTCTAAATTATGTAGAGTCATGGGCGCGTCCTTATGCGTGAACACACTTTGATGTAAAATTTCTTCTAAGAAAAACTTTATTTTGAGGTACGCAGCGTTTCCTTTTGCTAAATCAGGCGATGACCATACAAAGTCAATTGATACTTCAAATGTATCACTCAACAGCATAGTATCTGACTGAATTAAGGTGGCGTTGAATTGCGTAGTGAATGTTGTGAAACTGTTTACGTTAAATGCGTCCATTTATTCCTCATTGAATAGTTCTTCTTTCGAAGTATTTAATTTTCCTTCATACAACCAGAAGACACCTTCTTCATGTTCTGCTTCATCTTCCGCTGTATAAAAATCGTACATAAAGAACATCGTTGGAAATTCTTCACTTAATTTCTGAATATACTTGACAATATTTACTTTGCCGGACTTAGTAATGAAACGTAGTACATCATGTCCGTTATCCCAATTCATACTCCCAAAGTTAAAAAGTGTCAAATATTCATCGCGCCATGTTTGGTCAATGTATTCAAGAAATCTTGTTAACTCTACATCAGTGCCATCACACGTTAATGAATGATGTACTTGTTTAATCGTTATCGGATGGTGCATCGGTTCCATCGTCTTCTCCTATAACTAATGAGTCAGGTGTACGCTCAGAGATCATATCGAAACGCATCTTATCCATGCGCTCTAGTAGTTCCGCTTGCATCTGTTCTAAGATGTCTTGTAGCTGTTCTACAACTCCTTCTAAACCCATGGCATGTGCTGAATTAATCTTTTTCATTACATCTTCCATTTTCTCGTCTAGTTCTTCTTCGGAGAGACTTGTATATTCTTGAAACATTATATATTCCTTATAGTTTTTATTTGTCTCTATGAATATTTATCTTTAAATTTATTTGATGAACTGTGCTAGTTCAGGTGCTTTCCAACCTTCTGGCTTCAACACTTTACCGTCTTCACGCTTGCGCACTTTGCCTGTATCTGGATCAATCTTAGCGAAGTTGGTGTTCATTACTTCACGCCACGCACCTTCTCCATCCCATCCAGCGGCACGAATAGCACCCACTGTTACGACTAAGATGTCCACTAGTGCGTCTAGCTGTTCTACTTTGTCATTGTCTTGGATAGCTTCCTCTAATTCATCCGTTTCTTCACGGATCAAATCAAGATACATTTTATAGTTTGCTTCGCTTGCAGGTTGGTCACATGCTGTGCCAAATTTGTTTACGTCTTCAAATACGTTTGTCATAAGTGCCTCTATTGTATTAATTGTATAGTACTACTATACTATATTTTGAGTAAAAGTGCAAGTGTTATTTCATTCTCTTTGCTATTGTATCGGCAAATTCTTTATAAGCGAGTGGTCCTGGATGTTTACCGTCTCTTGCTTTCTCATGTTCGTCTCTGATTATTTGAAAATCTATATCTAGCCAGTTAGCACAACTCCATTTTTGTTCAGGAACTGTGTGCCCAAATACGAAGGAACTTCTGGCGTGATATACCGGGATGTTTTTCTTTTCTAGTAGTAATTGTACATGACTAGACTTCTCTAAAATATCTAACGTCATATCGTGTTCATTCCAAAAATGCTCTACAAATGCTAATGCTCTTGGCGTATCTTGCCACGCACCGAGTCTTATAATTTCATCTTCTTTGGACCCATCGCTAAATATCGTCCAACGGTATGGGTTAGTCCATAATATAACGCACACATCTCCTTCTTGGAAGTCAAAGTTGAGAATGTTATATAATATTGCTTTGTTACTATCACCTGGAAAAGATATGTTCGCTACCTCAACGCCCAACATCTTACCTAATTGTGCAGGCCAAGATTGTGTATCTCTGTCTTCGAGATATTCGCCATACGTTAAAGAACAACCGAATGCTACTAATCTATTCATTTTGATAATAAAACTGTGTTTCCACCGATAGCTGTAGTATTAATACTTACATGCTTTTCCCAAACATATGATTTGAGATAGTCAGGTCCGCCTGCTTTAGGTCCAGTGCCGCTTAATCCAACACCGCCAAATGGTTGTGTCTCAACAACTGCGCCGACTTGGTCACGGTTAACATAGATATTACCTACATTAATTTCAGATGATATATGTTCATGAAAAGATGCAATACGTGAATGTATACTTAGAGTCAAACCATAACGTGTTGAATTAATGAATTCAATTATATCATCGATTTCATCTGCATCATATACATACACATGTAATACTGGACCGAATATTTCTTTATCAAAATACGTCTTATAATCCTCTACAAGATATGCACTTGGTGCAACTGTTAGCTTTGGTAGTTCTGCGCCGTTACGTGATTTTGTAGCAATGAGAGTTTCGTTTTCTTCTAGTATTGCGATACGTTCCTGAATGCGAGTATACGCATCGCCGTCAATAACACGTGATACATCTGTGCTTATATCATTTGCAAAGCCAAGTTTAAGTACTTTGATACTTTCACTTAGCATCCTAGTAACCTCGTCTGCATTGTCACGCTGTAGGAACAAGAAGCGGGTTGCACTACACCTCTGACCTGCGTTGCCAAACGCACCGTTTATCACGTCATGTACGACTTGTTCTGGTAGACATGTGCTATCGGCGATAGTTGCATTAATTCCGCCTGTCTCGGCAATGAATGGGATAATAGGACCATCGCGATCTGCTAGTATACGTTGAATACGTTTAGCACTCTCATGTGAACCAGTAAACGTAATACCGTCAATGCGGTTGTCTGCAACTGCTAGACTGGCAGCTTCTACCTCTGGTTCGCATAATTGTAACGCATTTAATGGTACCCCACTTGATAGTATACAAGCAATTGTTGTTTTGGCAGTCGTCATTGTCTGCGGCGCACCTTTAGCTAGTACAGTGTTTCCGGATAGCAGTGCAGCAATTACAGGACCAACAAAGATAGCAAGTGGGAAGTTCCACGGTGCGATTACCATCCAAGTTCCACGTGCTTCATATGTTGTTATATTCTGTTCACCGGTATATCCACAGCATTCATCTATTTCATATAGTTTCTCTGCCTGTTCAGCATAGTATCTAATGAAGTCAATTGCTTCACGTACTTCTGCTACTGCATTTACAAATGTCTTGTGAGAATCATTTACAATACTATGAACTGCTGGTATCATGTTTTCTTCTAGCGCATCTGCGTAGTTTAATACAATTCGTTTGCGTTCGGAAAAAGGAGTTTCTCTCCAAGACTTTGCACCATCTTTTAGTACTGTAATTGCGTCATTTACTGGTAGAATTTCTGGTTCCATGAAGTGGTATTCACGTCCCTCCACAACTGCTCGGATATTTTCTGGATCAGATAAATCGATACCAGATGAATTCTTTCTTCCGGGATAAATGTCTAGATATGTTGGTAAGTTGTCTTTTACTTTTTTCATTTCAATGAATGGGTCATTGACTTCGCCATTGTATACGAAACTTGTATTTGCACCGTTCTCTAATAGTCTACGTACAAGGTACGCCAGTAGGTCTTTGTGGGCACCTACTGGCGCATATACTCGTACATCTGTGTTGTGTCTATTGATGACCTCGTTAAATAATCCATCTCCCATACCATACAATTTTTGAAACTCAAATACACCTCCTAAAGTTTCATTATAAAAGAATATAGCCGCTACTGTAAATGGATTGTGTGTAGCGTAGGCTGGACGTATAACTGGCGATGCCATTATTTTTCTAGCACATGCCAGGTATGATATATCTGTAAACTCTTTGCGAGTAAACACGGGATAATGTAAACCATCTTGTTGTGCAAGTTTTATTTCAGTATCCCAATATGCGCCCTTTACTAAGCGTACAACAATCTCCGTTGACGCTTCACTTGCAATATTTTCTAACGTATCAATAACCCAGAATGCCCGTTTCTGGTACGCTTGAATTGCAAAACCAATTGTTCCTTTTTTAAACCTATGCGTCTTTAATAATTCTTCTACAACCATTATACTAAGGTCTAATCTAAATGTTTCCTCTGCATCGATAAACATTGTAGTATTATTTTCTTCGCATATACGTGCGATTGCAGCGAGTTTAGGAACCATAGTATGAATAACATCTCTGTAATTATTCATATAATATTTTGGATGAATAGCACTTAGCTTGACTGAAATACTATCGCCAAACTGTGATGCCGCTTCGACATACTTTTCGTAATATATATTAGCGTCTACCCAATTGGTAGATGCCTCTCCTAGCATATCGAATGAATATTTAAATTTTAATTTTTTCTTTTTGATTGCACCAGTGACAGTCTCGCCCATCACATAAAGTCCGCCCATAACTTTCACAACTTCGTGAACCATTTTGCGAACTGTTGGCCAACCCATACGCTTTACTATATTATCGTATAATGCAAAACTTTGTGCTTTGGATAATGCGATACCTGAAATAGTTGCATAGAAACTGTTGTCTGATATTTGATCCCACTGCGCTCTTGTTAGCTTTTCTTTAATTAACTTATCTTTTGTTTCAGTGTCGGGCGTTCTCAACAGTGCTTCACATAGAGTCATCAGTGCCATACCCTCAGGACCGGACAACTCGTATGCTTTCATAATCTTATGTATATAGTGAGTTTCGTTGAAGCTATTTTGGATATCATTTGCGTCATTAATAACACGTTCACGTTCAGTCTTGCTAATACGTGAGGCTAATACTAACTTAGGTAGTATCTCATTTTCATCTATTCTATAATAATGATTATGTGGATAAATCTTCATAGTCTTCTACTCGCCTTACTCTTGAACATTCTTCCTTCAATGTATCTAAAGTGGCGGAGTAGGTCTATGTTTATATCATACATCGCTCGAATTTCACCTAGAGTTTTATTATTGTGTTTTTCTAGGTCTTGTAAATGTATGTCTTTGAATCGTCTGGTTCTGCCGTATGACATTCCCAAATCGAAAGCAACTAGTTCCCGTTCGCCAAAACGATATATCTTTGGAAAGATATGCATTGCGTAGTATTTATACAAGTTAACATGCCAATGCTTTAAGTTAGATGCGTTGCCCATCGTAAAGCCAATTACAAATGCTTCATCTTGATTGAGTAATCCTCTGCCTAATAAAGCATGAATACAATCGTGCGCTTGTAAACAGATTGCACCTGGCAGAGAGAATGGACTTTTTGGATTTTCAATAAGTTTTACTAATAGACTTATATTAACTGAATCGCTCCCAGGTAGTGTGTCAAGCACACTTCGTAACGTCATACTGCCGTTCTCTATTCCTGGATTCCAATCCGAGTACTTCATAAAACTATTTATGATTGCACAATAAAAAAGACCCGATAGTCAAAGACTACCGGGCCAGTTGGCGAAGAGGACTAGAGAATGGGAATGATCCCATCCCTGAGCAGAGAAATCAATCTCTGCACTATTATTTAACACTATATGTTGTAGCATTAACATACTACATTACACAATGTCTAGTCCTCAATTTCTAACATGTCTGGTTCCATGTCCAGACTCTCATTTACATTAAACACCTCAACATCTTCCATCAATGCTAAATGCGCAGCTTGTGCTTCTGTTAACAACTCCATTCGTGTGTTCTTGACAAGGTACAAATAGTGTGGTTCTACTTTTTTCTTCATGCTACTGCCTTTTTCGCTACATTATTTGCGATTGCCTGATATACGCATTCAACTGATGAATAATCTGTTCCGCCGATGTGCCAGTTATGTTTTCCCATTGGAGTTGAAGATTCTTTCCAATCATAGATTGTTGCAGTGACGCAATCTTCGTAAATCTCGTATTGGTCTTCTATCTCTACAATGAACTCAATGGTCCATTCAGCACTTACTTTACCATCACCTGAATACTCAGCATCATATGTTGGCTCACCAAAGATTTCTACAAGTTCATCATAAGTTGTTTCGATTTTTCCTTGAAGACTTGTGCCAGTAATACTAACACCGTCATTATTATCGTAACGTACAATTTTCATCAGTATCTCCTTAGTTACCAAAATATTGAATTAATGCCCACCAAGTGTATTGCTTGCTATTTTCAACGCCGAACATCCAAAGAACGTCAATCCAACCTAGTGCGAATACTAGAACAACCGCATAACAAATTGCTTCATTGATGATTTCTGATTTTGTCATTTGAGAACTACCTCTCTCTGATTACTTAATTAATATAGCATTGATTCGGGATTTGTCAAGTTTTTAATTAGGATTTTTTCCACTAATAGTATACATTTTAATCATGATACCATTAACTTCTTGTTCAGTTAAGAAGCCTCTTACAGTATCATTTGGTTCAGTAATACCTGGCAACTCAACTTGATTATCACCTTTGTATACTGCAATCTCATAAAGACCATGTTCGCCACCATACGAGTGTGAATGTTTAACAATGCTCAATTCATAATCACCATAGTTAACCCTACCCGTAACACCATTGAGTGTTTCATTATAGTTCATTGTTACATCTTCAAAACGCATTATAATTTCCTCGCTGTAAGTTTTTCTGCTGGCTGGCCGTACATACTGGCAACGCCACCAATTTTAATTGATTTCTGAATTGCGCTATGCTCATTAGAAGCATACTCATAACCAAGAAAAACATCATCATACCAAATCTCCCACGTGTACGTTACTTCTATCATTCTTCTGCCTTAAGTGCATTCCACAACTTCTCGCCGAATGCTTGGTGTCCGCGAGAACGATTATATTCTACGTATTCTTGATATGTGTTATGATCTGTTGCTAACATTAAACTGCTACCTTTTCAACTTGTTTAAATCCAGACATTGCAACTTTGTACTCAACGCCGTCAATCTCAAAACGATCACCCATCATTGAACTACGCAAGCCCATTGGGTTACCTGTGCGCTTAGACACTGGGAGATCCGCTAGTACAGTTACATTATCATTCGCATCACTGCCAATTTTCATTGACCAAGAACCATCAACATTGTTTGTATAACGCCAAGCATATTCGAGACAATCATTTGTAGTACCGAAAGCTGAAATCTCTTCAGGAACATTAACTTCTGCCACTGGAGTATAACCTAGTACTTCACCTGTTAAACGGTCAAAGTCTGCGTGATTAACTGTGATTTTCATAGTGATTCTCTTTCTCTCTGATTACTTAATTAATATAGCATATGTAACAGGAATGTCAAGAAAAAAGCGAAACAATAAATGCTTCGCTTTCAATGACTTATAAATTAATCTTCCCTCACTCCATAACCATAATCAATGACAACTGGGAAACGTGGGATTCCATCCGGAGTTAATTCGAAGTAACGACATGTAGCCCAGTCCGGTGTTAGTTGTGTATCCCATAGTTCTTGCAATTGTGCTTGATTGCCTCGAACACCAGAACCAAACTCAGTGCCATCTTCTAATGCTAGACGAAACTTTTTAGTGTGACCTGACCAATTGCCTGAACCTTCTAGCATTTCTAATACTTTAAACTCAGATGTGATGAACTCTTTACGTTTCAACAAGTTTTTACTACGCTTATTAGGTTCATACGGAGTATTATTGCGAACCATCTGTCCTTCGTACCCACGCTCCATATAGTCGCTGTAGAGTGCGTCTAGTTCTTCTTGGAAACTTGCGTAGTCTGTTTGTACAATATGTACTACATCGCTCTTAACGCTTGCAGCAAGCTGTATACGCTCTTTAAACAGCATGTCCACGTCATACTTATTATAACAGTCATACACATGATATTGTACTTTAGATTGTACTTCTGCGAGTTCCTCTTCTGTTGGAGTTTCGTTGCGTACTAGTGATGTAATCTTATTAAAGTTTGCTTTGTATTCGTGGTTATATAATTCCCCATCTAATACAACACTAGGGTTTGCTTCTAAGAATGGCTTGACTGATTCCCAGATATGATTACATGTTAAAATAGCTTTACCACTGCGTGTCCAAAGACCATTAGAGTTTGCTATACAACGAATACCATCTAGTTTTGGTTGACTGAATCCAAACTCTTGTCTACGCTTTGTGTAATCAGCAGCAAGCATAGGTTCAAATTTGTCGTATGAGTCTATTTCACTAATGTCTTCGAAGTATTCTTTGTCAGATTTAATCTTCCATGCATTCTGTGCTTCACTCATAGCTTGTGTACGCGCCGTAGTAGCATTGGATTTGCCAATGTTTTTCGCTTTACTAGCATTCCATTTGCTAGTAACTTTCTTGCCATCTAATGTACCTGAAATAGTTCGGTACCCAGCAGTATCTTCATCATCCCAACCGTACTGTATAATCCATGAACGGACTTTACCATTGGAATCTCGTTTGAATAATTCATAAAGTGTTTCAATATTTTTCATAGTAAATCCTTTATCTTAAAGATTTTGCAATCGTGTCGTGAACTTTTCAATCTTAGCAACATTCCAATCAGCGCCGACAATATATTCATGTCCAACAAGTTCTTCTTCATGTGTGCGAAGTTCGATAAGAGCATTACCTAAATCATATTTGTCACTAATACCATATTCGGTAACAAGCGAAAATGCACGGTCTGCCCAGCGAGGTTCTTCAAGCATCGTAATACAACGAACAACTGCATTGAGTTTATCTTCTATTGCCTTACGCTCAGGATTGAAACTCATTTCAATTGACTTTAGTGCTTTTTCCATTGCTGGGTTTGACATGTGATTCTCTTTCTCTCTGATTACTTAATTAATATAACACTAATTCTAGATTTGTCAAGTATTAATATTACTTCAAGTAGTGAGGGCCAGTCCAAGAAACTGAGTAATGATCAGCAAAGATGTTACCACGCGCCGCGTTACGAGCAGGTGTTGCCCAACCAGCAGCCTTCAGGATGTCGCCTTTATAAAACAATTTGTCATTTTCAGACTTGACGATGAAGCCCCATACAGAGTTTTTAGTGATGATTTTTGTATAAGCACGACCTTCTTTAACTTGAAAACCATTGTTAAAATCATCAATCATTTTTTGGGTGTGTGCTTCACAGTCTGCGTAGTCTTTGCCACGACCGATGAACTTCAAATAGTCAGCTTTGATAACTTCGATTAACTGTGCGATTTCGTTTTTCATAATGATTCTCTTTCTCTCTGATTACTTAATTAATATAGCATAGGAAAAAGAATTGTCAATAAAAAAACGCAAGAAAGAATCCTGCGTTTTCAATGACTTATAAAATAATTTAAATTATAGTAGCTTTTGTAAGTAATAATATTCTTCTACTGCGAATCGACGTTTGGTATTTTTATTTCTATAGATGGGATTTATACTGTTTCTGGCGTATGCTTCAATTTCATAATAGTATTCTAACCATACTATGTTTTCAGTTTTAATAAACAATCTATAATCATCAGGAACCATTGAGTGTATTACTGAACTACTGTCTTCGTACTCCCAGAGTGATTGCGGTAAAAATGCATACTTCTTAGTAATCTTCCATTCATGCATAGGTTCATAGTATGAGATATCATAAGGAGTTGTTGGCACACGGTCAATTTTGGATAGTAGTGTAGGTAATATTTTTTATTAAATTTCTTATACAAGCCTGTTAAGTCTACCGGTGAGTGCTTTTCTTTTTTTGTTATATTAGATTTCTTAATATATACTCGCCAAGCACCCTTGTTAGGATCAAGACGTTCACAGCGTAGCGCAAATGGATCAGCAGAGACCCATCCTTGGAACTCTGCACTCATTAGTCCATGTCCAATAACAACTACAATTTTTTTAATTTGTCTATTATAACAATCTTCTGTTACTGTGCGATATTCTTTCCAAGCACTGTGTACTGTTTTGCCGTGTAAATCAAGTTTCGCCATGCTTTGTCATGTCCCAAGTAAAGCGACCACTCAGCATTACAAGATTAGTTTTATTAGGCTTTTCAATGTTATACATATTACGTTCATTAACGAACATAATCTTATTAAGTCCCATTTTGAGTTTATTTGGACCAACAATTAAATCAGCTTCACCCTGTGTAACTAAAAAGAACACACCGGTTGGATTTTCATAATCCTGACTAATTTGTGATTTACTTGTAAATGGTTCACTGAATACGTCTGCACTAATATCGCTTATACGAGTACCAAGGATAGTATTAATATGGTCAATTATTTCAATGATATCATCTTTATTGCCAGTTACAACAAGTTTAGTTAACTTCTTAGCGATTACATCACTAATAGTTCCCATAATCTTACTATTTGGCATTGCATACTTTTTATTAAATTCGTTTCTTGCTAATTGACTCATCTTAGATTAATATTTTCTGTGCAAAAGGTTTCATATTCACTTATATCCCAGTCAAACTTAGATCCAGTATATTTTTCAATACGCTTTGTAGTTACAGTCTTATTTAATTCTTCTGGGTGAATAACTAGTTTATTTTCAATTTTTTGTGTTAGCGAATTGATATGTTCATAAATTTCAGGAGATGTATATCTCCAATTTCTTCTACTCCAATCTTGTAACTTTTCAAAATCATCTTGAGGATATTTACCAGACTGGACTCCGCGTTGCAAGCAATCAAACGGTTTAGATAGAATAATGATATTTTTATCAGCTGGAGAGATTTTATCAAATCTAAAACCGCCACGAAGGTCCCATGATTCTATGATAGTATCTACTGCCAATCTAGATGCAAAGAATTCTTGTAACCCATCTTCGAAGTCAATGATTTGTATCATTAAGCACCTTTATTAAGTAGTCCGCCGTCTTTACATTCTTCGACAAAATCGTTATAATGCTTTGGGTATTTAATCATAACATGTTGTACTATTTCATTGTAATCACGGGTTTCACTGCGATTTGTTTCGATTTTTCTATCTGTAAGATTTACGATAGTGGTTGCTTCCTGCCACCAACGTTTACGCACTCTAGTAACAAAATAAATCTGTTCAACCATCTGCCACTGTCCGTCAGTACCAAAATTCTTCATTGAAGTGTTCGAACCGGGCGCTGGTACAAATGCGTGTTGTAATACAATATATGCTTTTTTCGCCATTATTTTTCTACTCTTATCTTTCCGTGTTCAATAACAAGTTTACCACTAGTATTTAGCATAACTGTAATCCAACGTTTATCTTTATTCCATTTGACTGGTACTTCTAAATCTTCACACATTTTTTCTATTAGTTCAAATCCATATCCAAATGTATGTGGGTCTCCTATGATTACACTTTCTAATTCACCATCTAAAATCTTGCGTTCAAAATGTTTGATACAGAAGTGCAAATCATTTGTATCATTGATTGCAATTTTAAGATTGTCACCTTCTTCGATAAGTCCCCTAAATGGATTAGGGGGATCTCTGTTTTCTGCCATATAACTTAATGTACGATGTAAGTCTAACAAATAATCATCATACATATCATGCTGAATAATTATTCTGGGAGCATATCCATCCATGTTATCCTGCAATGTGTTGAAGTTCTAATAGAGTAGCACTGAGATTAATCTCTGGATCTGCTACTAGTGCATGATTAACAAGCCCATCACGAATACAGATTAGCGCACGTCCTTGCACTATATCATCTTCACCGAACCAATCTAAGTTTTCATATAGCTTACGATATACACCTTCATATTCTTCTGCACGTGCTTTTGCTACAATAAGTTTACGTGCTTCTGAAATCTTACCAAGTTGAAATAGCGCAACATACTCAAGTATCCAATCACTCTCGCCGCTCTCCCCTTCACCAGGAGCTTGTAGCTTACCGTCTACTACGTTCTGTTGCACCATATTGATGCATTTGCGTAAGTCTGGATAAGTTGAACGAACATAGATGTCAAGTGTTTCCAAATCTACGTCAACACTTTCAGTGATAGCAATCGTAGCAACACGTGCCGTGAACTCTTGTGTGTCTAGCTTTTCAATATGATATCCCTGACAACGTGAATGAATAGCAGGAATAACTTTGTTTGGATAGTTACATGTCAAAACAAAACGACATGTTGTAGAATATGTTTCCATCATATTACGCAGAATTGCTTGTGCGTTTGGTGATAGATAATCTGCTTCGTCTAGCAGAACATATTTAAAATCTCCGGAGAAAGGAAGGGAACTAGCAAAGCCATTAATCTTTGTCCTCATAGTGTCAACGTTGTTTTCGTTAGATGCATTAATCATCATCACGTCACCGCCGTCAACTCCTAGTTCATTCAGCAACACTTTTGCCAGTGTCGTCTTACCGGTACCTGCTGCTCCAGAGAACAGTAAGTGTGGAATAGCACCGCTATCGACCCAGGAACTTACTTGTTTTTTCTGTTTGATATCACGAAATACATAGTCCTTAACAGATGTAGGACGATATTTCTCTACCCATAATTCACGCATGTAAACCTCAAAGTTGTGTATAGATTGTATAAATTAGTGCGACTTGTGCTACTGTACTTACCAGTAAAAGAAACGTCATACGATCAAGTCTGCGTGAAATGCGCTTGAAGATACGTTGACGTTCTGCCATTGATTCATCAATACTTCCGGGAGTAGCATCATCTAGTCCCCATGCAACGTAGTCAATTTTATTTTTAGGTGTCTTACTCATGTCTTATCCTTTAATACCCATAGCTTAGAACAATAATAACATGCCGCCCATGGTTTGTCAATAGTTACTTTAATACTGAATAGTGGGTGATCTTTGTTATCACAGTAACCGTTAAATTCTTCACTAAGTGTTACTTTTTCTTTCTTAGCCATAAGTTCTGCTTTACGCTTTTGCTTCGCATCGTATTCTTCTTGACTTAGACTGTAACGAGACTTTCTCATTTGTCCCAAGGCATTTTATTTTCTTTTTGATGAAAATATTCTTTATGTAAATCTAACATTTGCCTATATGAGAAACGATGTTCACAACCAAATTGTCCGAAACTACTAAAACGAACAAATCTGTCTGTTTTTTCTAATCCTTTTTTCGGGCCTACAAAGATATCTGAACCTCGCGCCTTACCAGTCCATTCATCTTGCCATGTTGTAATCATTTCTTCGAACTGATCTTGATCCCATAAGTATGTGATACCATATGTTTCATGTACCATTACAGTTAGCTTTACACGTTCACGCTTTTTAAACAAATATAGTTTAAATACATCTGTGAACGGTTTGTTATAATCTTTATTCATTACAGCCCTTGTTCAATTCCACTGTCAACCCAAAGCCACTCAGTTTGTGTTGTTATTTCAGAAATTACTAGTTTGTGATATTTAGCAGCTTTAGGTCTGGCTTCTAAAATTTCAGCCATATATTTTTGTGCTTCAATGACATCAGCAAACGTTGCGATTACTACTGGGTCTTCTACCCGTGGGTAATATACTATCTGTATTAATTGCATTATTCATCTACCTTAGAGTATTCAACGACTTCATTTCCATCTTCATCAGTTCTGCGAGACTTAACTTTTAAAAAGCCATTGTCTTCAAGCATGGTGATCATACCATTTGCGCCGTCTGTAACCCCAACTTGTTTACCATAATAACGTCCCATTAAAAATAGAACAATCCCTAATGCTACACCAATCCATCCAGGGTTAATACCTAGTGAATATGCAAATGCGTTAACGTCAATCATCGAGTCGTCTCCTCAAAAGTTTTCATTACTTGTCTAATATACTATATCCCGTATGGGTTGTCAAGTTCTTTGTAGGTTTTTTCTTTAATTATTTCTACTACTGGATCATATACTAGAACTTCATAATGATTAGCAAATACTTCGACATGTTCTACGTCTTTTCGCACTATCATTGAACGCTCGGTCACGATACCGTCATTTCTACTGCGCAGCCACGGAGAATTTCCACGGGTAGTAACAAGTTGTGTCCATGGGATATTAATTTCAATATCTAGTGACTGTGTGATTGGCAAACTCTTCCTGCCTATCTCTTTAAATAATTTTGTTTGCGGTGAAATATAACGCAAATATTCAGCAGCGCTACTACCGCCATATGGGGTACTTATTGAAATTCCACTTGAGAATTTATGTGGGAATAATTTATAAAGATGAACTGCATATATACCACCAAGGGAATGACTTACAAAACAAGAATTGTTTGGTATCGTATCTATAATAGATTTCATTTCTTCTAGGTTATACGCAAACGCATTTAAACTAGAGTACTCTATACATGTATATTGGTCCTTACCAAGCTCTAACTCTCGAATAATATAATTCCAACATACGCGGCTTTGATTTGCACCATGAATAAAAACATAGTGTGGCTTTTCTATATGCACTTCTACAATTTCAGGCTTATTATTAAACCACGAAAATAATCTATTAATCATTGTTTATTCTTCGATAATCTTCTCTAATTTAATATACTCTGTTCTAGTATTTGGTACGTATCTCCAAACAGTTATGCCATCACGTTCAAGTTCGAACACAGTCTCTTGAATACCAATACTAATAATAAGTGCTTTCTCACCGTCTAGATATACTCTATCTCCCGGTTCAAATCCCGGCTTACGTTTAAATGACAAGCCTTTTGCGAAGTTAGTTGCAAAGTCTTTAAACCATATAGTGATAATGACAGATACTAGTATTGCAATCCACGGAAGTAGCATATCTGTCAAGTTCATACTTAATTCTGATAATTCCATAGTTTGTCTCCTCTACTCTATTTATGAGGTAAGACAAAACTCCTATCGTCTGACAAATAACACACTGTGATAGGTTGCCAACATGAATCATCACAATTTACATATTCTGTTTGTCTACACACATTATATACATGTGGTTGCAGTTCGAAATCATAATCAATCTTATCAAGATAATAACGTTGATAGAATTCTAAACGTCTGCGCTCTTCCATACACATGAATACAGTATGCACTCCGTTAGCAATACACCAATCAATTTGAGGTTTTAGTATATAACGTGTAATTCTATTTTTAAAGCTACTATTAGCTCTTTCAAACTGAAATGCACGATCCATTACTCTTGCAACCCCACTTTGTTTCCAGTAAAATGTGTTTATTCCTCCCATACCTAGAGGAGTATTACCATCATATGCAATAAGAAACATAGGGTATTCATCAAGTCTATCCCACAATTTGTCATAAAGATACTTATTTTTATCCTGATAAATATCAGCATATTCAACATAATGTTTATGCGCACGGTTGCGTTCTACAATATCTGTTGCAATGTTATGAATGGTTATAGGCATGAATACTAACTTTGTAAATTATAATGATGAACTATCATTAATCTGTTCCAATATTATAGCAGACTTTGATTTTAATGTCAATACGATTTTGCAAGTAAAAGATTGTGCAGTTATAAATGCAGTTAATTTAAAGAAGTGCAATGCTTGGAAAATAGACTCATCTTCTGCTGAATTTTTATTTGAACCAAACGATGAACTCGCACAATTCATTAAAACGCAAGGCGTAGAATTGTCTAATTTAAATAATAATTCTACGCCCATTGATATTTACGGAACTATATTTTACTTACTTTAAACGATAGTTAGCAAATCTTTCAGCGGCTTGTTGAACACTAATATCTGCATTTTCAGCAGCATCAAATATATCTGCAATACGTAAATTCAAATCAAACGTAAGTGCATTATGATAATTCTTATTTTTAAAGTCTAATGCAACTGCTACAACTCCACCACAATTAGCGATAAAATCTGGTACATAATTAATGCCGATAGTTCTTGCTATCTCTGCATCTCCTAATGTAGCGAATTGATTGTTTGCTGACCCGCAAATATAATCTGCTTTCATCATATTAAGAGATTTCATATTCACTGTGCCTCCTAATGCACACGGTACGTACATATCAGATTTAGTTGTAAATACTTCTTCTTTTGTCAACTTCTCTATAGGGTAATTACTATCAAATTGTTTGTATGCATCTTCCCATGGATCATACGCTTTAACAATCCCACCAGCGCGTATAAGCATTTTGGCAAGTACCCCGCCGACTTTACCTAGACCTTCTACAACAAATACAGTTCCGTCTAACTTGCAATTATCTCTTTCTAGCAATGCACCGATTGATGAATATACGCCAAGTGCAGTTGGCTTTGAACTGTCTAGTTTGATACCTGCGACATAACTCGTCCCATCATTCACTCTATATAAGTCTTCTGTATTGACTCCAACATCTCCTGCACAGATATACTTACCGTCGAGAAGATTTACTATCTTACCTAGTCTTTGAAATGCTAATTTCCTGTCTTTAATCTTAGAAGCATTTACTGCTGTTTTAGCGCCGCCATGGTTAAGCCCTGCGGCTGCATTCTTAAAGGTCATACCTTTAGACAATCGTAGGGCATCATTAAGTTGTGATTCGAATGTGTCATAATTGTAGCACCTGATCCCACCTATTGCAGGTCCAAGTTTCGTATTATGTAGTGCGATGATTGCATCTAAACCCGATGCATCATCTGTAGCGTGGATGACTCTCTCATAGCCATCGTGTGGAATATCTTTAAATCCCATATGTCTGCTCCTACTGAGAATTAATTCTTTACTAATTCAAAGTAGATTCGAGGTTGCGACTGCTTTGCTCCCTCACGCTCCCAATGTAAATTTTCAACCTTACAGTTGTACTTTTGTGCATAAGAAGCGATACGGTCTTCGCTCCAATCGAAAAAATGAATCCACTTAGAATTCGGATTTTCGTGCTGTAACCCTGGATTAACTCTAAAGAATAATGTGCCACCGGGTTTGACCAAACCAATTGACTTCTCTAGTCTAGGTTCAATATCGGTTTCATCACCGAAATTAATGCTACCAAACACAATAGCATGGTCGAATGAATTTTCTGGTTCATCAAGATCCAGAATATCTATCTCTAAATCTGCGTTAGAGTTAAATGGATCAACTCCGACTAGATTATTAATCTTACCTTTAAGAAGATTATTTCCACAACCAATATCAATAACACGCTCTGGTTTAGTAACATTGATTTTAAAGGAAACACCCTCATTACTATAACGATAGTTTGCCCAATTTGGGGTCCAAACATTTCTGAAATAGTTTTCTAGAACACGTGTATTAATCCAATCAGTAAGCTCTACTGCATGTTTCGGACAATCTTCTACGTCTTTACCATTGAAGAATATCTCACTAACTTGAGGTTCTAGCGGTTTCTCAAAGTCAAGCATACTTAAAATGGCATTATATATCTTTTTGTTCATACTTGTATTTATTAGAATGGATCAATGCAACTTGTACATCATCATACTTTTCCATGTCTAATTTGATATTATGTTCACCTAATGTATATGTTAACCATTGTTCTGTGAACTTTTCCCAGCCAGTAAATCTCTGAACAAATGCGTTTGTTAATTTATTTTCAGTTTCAATATAGTGACGCATGTGATTATCATCTATATACCATGTATAATCAGGATATGTGATATCCCAACCACCAGCTTGCTTCCACCAATCAAAGCAATCCTGATCCCTACGTTTAACTAATAGAATATTAGCATTAGGTACATTGCGATACAACCACCAAAGACTGTATGCGAACTGGTGACACTTTACCATTTTGGCGCCAGTTCCCTGTCCGTCCCAAGCCCTGTCACAATCTGCTAAGAAGCTATTGACATCATTCTTATAAAACTTTTCTAATCTATGGAAGTCTTGTCCTAGTTCCATTCCCGGACCAAAGTAATTACCTTTATGTCCAGTAAAATCACCATGCTTATATACACGCCATTCTGTTTCGTCGGCAGTGTTATAATCATAGTTGTCTGTGATTATCTGAGCGATGCCACTCCATCGTGATCCCGGCGCACCCACCAAAAATGTATAATCAACCTTGTTTATCATAGTACGCTTTCAACTGATCAAACCCTCCGATGTATTCATCATCTAACCAAATCTGTGGTGCAGTTCTTGGTACTACGTTTATCGCTGCCGCACGTTCAAATAGTTCCTCACGCTTCTCTGGATCTGTTTGGAAGTTATGTTCGATAACTTCCACACCTTTCATCTGCAATAACATCTTTGCTTGTACACAAAAAGGACATCCATTTTTACTATATACTTCTGCTTTACTCATCCTACGAATGCTTTCTCTAATACGAACTCGCCTTGCACATTGGCATTTCCCTCTGTACAACCAAGTTCATCTATAAAATATTTTCTTAGTTCCATGTTCATTTCATTGCTTCCGCAAATCATAACACGGTCAAGTTCTTTATCAAACTTATCGATATTTAGTTCAGTTTGAACCTTACCTGTATATAGAGCGTCCGTAATGCGTCCCTGAGTGACGTAATCCTCACGTGTGACTGTTGGGTAGAAAATAAACTTACCTTGTGTAATCTCTCCCCAAATCTCATGATCATTAAGACCTTCAAGAAAATCCTTGTACGCTAGTTCTGCTACTTCACGTGTGCCCCACATAAGAATGATGTTATCAAAGTTGTCATAAAAGTCTAGTGAACGCACAATACTCATAAAAGGTGCTACGCCTGTACCAGTTGCCATCAGATATAGATTACGTCCTGGCTTCACGTTATCCATCACAAGTGTACCGACTGCTTTAGAGTTGACTAAGAATTCATCTCCTACTTTGATGTGCTGTAGACGTGATGTTAGCGGACCGTCTTGTACTTTAATTGAAAAGAATTCTAGGTAATCTTCATAGTTGGGAGAAGCAACAGAATACGCTCGGAGCAAAGGTTTCCCATCAACTTCGATCCCAACCATTAAGAATTCACCATCACGAAATTTGATATTCGGTGAGCGAGTTGTTTTTATCCTGAATAATCTATCTGTAAAGTGTTCAACTTCTATTACTGTTTCTTTTTGTATTGGCATTATTTCTTTTTCTTTTCTGCTTCACAAGTTCTATTTCTCAAGTCGCTTGTGCTAAATCTGTGGTCACGCTCATTGAAGTATATGTCGATATCACGCTTCTTGCAGATATCACGCCCAGTAAAGTCTTTATCACGATACTCTACGCCAAGAATACGAACATCAATGTGCATACCACTAAGTATATCTTCCAAGTCCTGTTCAGTAGAATATGGAATAATTTCATCAACATACTTACTTCCACGTAATTGCAAGTATCGTTCTACTACTGTCTGTACTGGTTTGTTCTTTGATGGCCTATCAAGTGTAGGGTCTGTCTGGAGACCTACAATTAGATAATCACACTGTTGTCTTGCTTCTTCGAGCATCAATGTATGCCCTGCATGTAACAAGTCAAATGATGAACATGTAAATCCTAT
>Ga0206128_1000588_pt1 | contig 40591 bp, 33 predicted proteins | sample Helgoland_Spring_7_FD_148601 | JGI IMG/M metagenome (GOLD analysis project Ga0206128, IMG submission 148601) | Pelagic subsurface seawater microbial communities from Kabeltonne, Helgoland, North Sea - Helgoland_Spring_Bloom_20160426_1 | ecosystem: Environmental > Aquatic > Marine > Epipelagic ... | reverse complement strand
GCGGTATTGATGCGCAGGGAGCGGGCGTCGAGATTACAACTTCCGATAAAAACCTTATCGTCATCGATAATAAGGGCCTTGGCGTGAAGCCCTAGGCTGCGATTGCCCGCATCTCCTCGCATATGATGGCTACGGTCTTTGCCCTCTGAGCGAAGTTCGTGAAGGTCGGCCCCGTGGTCGATGAGTTGCTTGAGGTGGCGGCGGTAGGATGCGTGTGCTGCCGTGTGGTTATTTGAGCGCAAGGAGTTGGTGAGAATGCGGACTTGCACTCCGCGGCTCTCAGCGCGCTCTATCGCGGCTTCCAGTTGGGGTGTAGGAATGAGGTAGGCTGAAATGAGGACAATTTCTGAATCGGCGCTGTCGACGAGTTTGCGGAGATCGTGAGCGACCTGAATCGGAGCTTCACTGGCCTTGGCCGGATTTTTGTGAGGTGGGCGATCGACGAGAAGGGTAGGGTAGCCGGCTACTGCGGATCTTCCCGCTTTCATCCAGGCAGCGTGGCGGGCTGAGGTAGCCTCTTGTTTTAAGACTCCAGGAAAGGGTTTTAGCGATTGTCGGTAGGAGCTGAGACTCAGCTTTGATTTGCCCGTGCCGGGTAGATTCTCGGCGGGAATGGCCCAGTGGTCGTTCCAATAGCGGTCAAAGGCTTTACTGAGAATGCGGACGTGCTGGCCACCGGTTAGGACCTCAAGGTCTCGGAAGTTCATCTTGGAGTCGTGGCCGAAGTATTCGTCTGCGAGATTACGCCCTCCGACGATGGCAGCACGGTTATCAACAACGAGGATTTTATTGTGCATGCGGTGATCAACGCGTGAGAAGTCGCCGAGGTTGAGCAGTATGCGCATGGCGCTGCCGCCGCTGCGTCGTGCGTAGGGGTTATAAACCTTAAATTCGACGTTAGGGTGTGAGTCGATGGCGTGCACGATGGGGTCCTTTTTCTGCAGAAAGGAATCATCCATTAACATGCGCACCCGCACGCCGCGATCAGCAGCTAGGAGAAGGCGCCGTAGAAGTTCCTCGCTCACGGGATCATCACCGAGGAGGAAGGATTGTAAGTCGATGCTGGCGGTGGCGCTATCGAGGGCACGAAGACGCCAATCGACGGCATTGGGTCCATGGTCGAGAAGCACAAACCAGTCATCTGAGCGAAGGCTGGAGAGGGCGTTCCAGGTCGGGGCACTTGCTTGGGGTAGGGCTTGTTCTGCTGGTCCTAAGAAGGGATTGATGTGGCTGCTACAGGAGCTCAGCTGCAGGGTAGCAGCTGCCACTATGGTGAAAAGAAAAGGGCGTGTTGCTTTCATGTGATTTTAACTAAGCGGCGTTTAATGTAGGCTTTAGTAATCCATGGACCTGTCCAGACGCAAGATCCATCCCGCCTCGCCAGCTTTGAGTTTGTATTGGAGCTGGCGTGTTTTGCCAGTGGGTTTGCTATTGGTGTCATTCTGATGGTAAAGTGGGAAACGGCGCAGCAAGGCGCCTTCGCCGACGGCGAATTGATCGTGGCCCATATAGCCTTTGGAGTTTGCCTTGTCCTCCATCAAGTCAGCAAGAAAGATAGGCGTGAGGGATTTTTTTTGATTGCAGGCGTAGGCGATGAGTGAGCCATAGGATCCGCTTCCGGCACCTCGGACATAGACATAAATCTCAGGGAAGCCGTTGGCATCGAGATCCTCGACCTCGGCATTAGTGATGGAACCTTCGATCTCGACGACGATGGGATCGTTTTTCCCCTCTAGGCCAGAGGGGGTGATGGTGAGTGTGTTGATCGAACCCTGATTGGGACATTGAATAAGAAAGCTGACCCCTTGTAGGGATATGCTCTCTTCAAAGCCTTTATTGGAGGTCTGCACGGTTTCTTCAGCTGTGGAACAAGGGGTGCAGGCGCTGAGTATGAGGAGTGCCAAGAGTGGGATGGGTGTAAATTTCATGGGAATGATGGCGTTTTAATTACTAGAACTGTTTTTATTTTAGAGCATTGGCAAAGCCATACCATGATTTTTTTGGTTTTCATATTGTCGCCCAAAAGAGGTCAATTGTAGGACGGGTTTTATCTGTGCTTGTTCATGGTGGGGTTTTAGGAAAGGTTGCTTGCATGAAGCCTTATGTGAAGCTCGGTGAGTCAAAAATGTCTGATGGCACGGTTTTTTCTCTACACAAACATGACGATAAATTTTACCTGAAGTACAATGGCTTTGATTTGATGAGCACAGCACTGACTTGCTCGGAGGAAATGCTCTCAGAGATTGGGCTAGCAAAGCTACTTGAGGGTAAGGCGAGCAGGCCCAAGCATCCCGCGGTGTTGATCGGTGGTTTGGGTTTGGGCTTTACGCTCAAACGCGCGCTGCAATTAGTAGGTAGCCCTGCGACGGTGGAGGTCGCGGAATTGATGCCGCCCCTCATCGAGTGGAATCGGACGTTTCTCGTCGAGCATAATGGCCCTTTATTAGAAGATCCTCGGACCAAGATTAGCCAAGGCGATCTTTTTGACATCATCAATGCGAAGGGTAGGGGCAGCTATGACGCGTTATTGCTGGATATTGACAATACACCAGACGACTTGATTACGGCGGGTAATGCGCGGCTTTATTCGCCTGGTTTTCTGGCAAAGATTCGGGAGATATTAACACCTGATGGCTGTGTGGCCTACTGGCTCTCAGAGCCTGCGCCAAAATTCAGAAAATGCCTGATCAAGGCGGGCTTCGATGTTGAAGAACATGCAGCCAAATCGCATGAGAAGTCAAAGCGGGCAAGGCACTGTATTTACCTAGCTACGCGAAGTCAGTAAGGGAGGCTGTCGCGTATGGGAGCCTGTCGCGCTTGCTTTTGCCCTTGCCAGGTCTTGAGCGTTTAGAACCAGAGCGCCCAGCAATCAGTAGAAAGCCCTTCATTTTAAGCTGATAGCTTCTTTCGTTGGGAACTTGTCTGGGATGGGCCAGCTGACCTCGTTGCCGCTGAGCCATTGCAGAGATCTTATCATGAGCGTTTGGAAGGCTAGGCAACGCATACCGGGTGGATTGGTGTCGCCTTTCCAGACATGGCCGAAGGTCGAATTATAGACCTTGCCTTTACCGTAGTTGACCGTCCACTCAATCGGGAAGTTGAGCCCAGTCTCAGGCTCTTCTGCGTAGGAGAGCACGGTCAGGTTTTTGGCGGGGCCTCTGGCGTAGCGATAGATCTCCAGATCAGCAGCTAACCATTGCTTAGGTAATCCTTGGTGAATCGGGTGATCGCTTGCACGCGTCATGAGTGCATTGATTCGTTTGCCATGGCCGGTATCGCCCCCTTCACCCGGGGGGATGCGCTTTACTGTGCCGTCGTCATCGACGGTGATGGCGTGGCCGAATGTCTTGTCACGCCAGCCAAGGCCAATCATCAAATTGTAGTCTGGCCACTCCGGGAAGGCATTGTTTGCGGAATGAAGAATATAGAGCCCGCCTCCGTTGGCGACATAGCTTTCAAGATCACGTTGTATTGCTGCGGGCCAAGTAGGGCGGTTGCCATAGCTGTTACAGCTCTGAATGACCACGTCATATTTGGCAAATGCGGGCTGCCAGGACGGCCAGTCTGAGGAGACGGTGGTGGATGGGGCAGTAGAAACATCAACGGTGAACAAGCCGCTCGATTCAAGGATGGTTGTTGTTAAGCGCGTAGTCTGCTGCCAGTGATGATTATTAAATCCATCAACAATGAGAACTCGGATGCTTCCTTGGCCTGCGGGCTTGTGAAGCGGCTTGCTTGTTGGTTTAGGCGCTTCCACGTTCTGTTGCTCAGCAGGGCTCTCGATCACAAAAAACAAACAACAGAAGGGGATGAGTATTCTGTTGTAATGGAAGGAGAGTTTTTTCATCAAATTCTGGCGACATGGTAGACGCCATGCCCATATTCGATCCGAATAGCATCTTTTGTTTTTTCAGTTTTGTATGTTTTTTCTCTCTTAATCAAATCATGGATTTCCTCGGAAATAACGAGCCCGTTAGTTTTTGCAAAACGATTGATTTTTGAGCTTTGGTTTACCGTTGATCCAAAGATGTCATGGATGTCATTTTTCGAAGCAAACATCACGGAGCCATAGACGGCACTTATACGATAATTAATCTTAGGAAATGACTTTTTGGACAGGCGACTATTTAACGCTTCGTTTGATGCGATCATATCCAAACAACAATCAATGGCGGGTATGTAATCATTTTTTGATGCCGGATATGAGGTCTTGAAATAATATAGAATTGCATCACCCATGCTCTTAACAATCGTGCCACCATGGCTAACAATGATCTCGCTCATTACCTGATCGAACGTGCTGTATAATTGGGCTGTTGCAGGCTCAGATAACTTTGAAGTGATGAGCGTGGAATCTTGAATATCGACAATGCAAACGACGGCGTGTTCACTATTGTCGGTAAATTTAAGCAGCGATTCCTCCTGCCGCCTAATGATATCCATATCGCCTTTTATCGCAATGGCGTCTGCCGCTTTCTCTTTTCTAAGTCTGGTAGTTGTGACGAAGGCTCTGGTTAGGTAGAATGCTAAGACAGATAAAACAAAACCTACCAGCAGGACGATAAGGTTGATGGTTTTACTTTTTCCGCCATAAAATAAAGGTAGATAGTTTGCCGCAGGTTGTCCCTCAAGGGTGACGATCCAGTTTTGATCGTAAATGTCTAGAGTGGTCGAGTGGTTGAAGCGGACAGGGAAAGCTTTGTGTTGGCCGTTTTTATGCGAATCAAATAGTATATTTTCTTCGGATTCATGCTGGTCATATATTTTCATGTGCATGTTCTCCAAAATTTCAGGCTCTACCAGTGCTGTGATGAAGTCATCCATCCTGATGACGGCATTGATGATCCCGTCTAATTCCCTGGGTAGGTTTTGCTTGTCGATTCTCTCGTTGGTGAAAAAGGGGACATTCATCAATAATCCACTTTGAATGTTTTTATCACCTTCTTGTACGAGGGTTATTTTTCTCGTGAGGGAGGTTTTTTCACGCTTCCTTGCACTCTCGATCGACTTTTTTCTGATACTCTCGGAGTAAATGTCAAAGCCGATAGCTTTTTCATTTCTGTGGTCTAGGGGGGTTAAGAAAACGACGGGGAAATACTCATCACGAAGACCCCCAGGCTTGATTCTATAATCTACCATGCCATATGTCTGGAGCAGGACTTTGAGTTCATCTATGTCCTTTTCTGAACTGACATGTTGCACATATCCGATGCCTTGAAGCCCTGGATAGTGGTTCTCAAATTGTAACTTATCGAAGTATATTTCCCACTCTTGAAGGCTCACTTCTTTGGAGGCCATAAAAAAGGACTTCACTCCAGTAAGTAAGCCCTCATAAGACGAAACCCTTTTGATAATTAGCTGGTGGATTCTTTCAGCTTCAAAATTAAATTCTGCTTTTGCATTTTTGTGCTCTGTGTAATTCAACACAGACCAGACGAAGCTGGTAGCAACAAGTCCCAAGATAAGGACGATAGATGGTTTGCGACTTGTCATTACAGGGTTGTTTTTAAAACGGTCTTTTCAGATTTTTTACCAAGGAATACGATATTGAAGTCCTAGCGCAAGATTGGTGATGTCACCGCGGCGGTATTCATTGATGCGGTATTCTGCTACGGCATAGAGTTGTTGGTATAGGCGACAGCCGAGCTGCGCTTCGAGCACAATAGGGGCGCTGGGGGCGCCATCTGGTTTCTCTCCATTGATGGTATGATCGGCAAATCCAGATAGATAAAGTCGATCGCTCCAGTAGGGGAAAGTCATGCGAAAGACGTGTTCCATTTGCCAGACTGAGGGGGACTCGTGGTCGAATTGGATGGCGTGAAAATTAATGGAGTAGGCTAAGTGCAGGGAGTCAAAAAAATCCTTTAGTCTGGATGTGTCATCGAGTCGCCAGCGAAAACCAAGGCGTAGCCGATCATTCTCAGAGCCAGATCTGAGATTCCATTGCACGGTTAAGTCCAAAGGAGAGTCATCTTCGATTTGCCAGCGTAAATTTTGTTCCGAGTAATATTGATTGTTACTTGAAAATGGATTGCGCGAGTCATTGCCGGCAATGTTGGTGAAGCTGAAATACTGCAGACGAGCAGGTAGGTTCACCAAGGCGTTGACAGTGAGGAAGGTATCCTGGTCGACATCCGTGAGGACGGGGTAGTAATTTAGATCAATAAAACCAGAGGTCTTAGACTTGTTTTGCCCCGATGAGATACCTGTTGCGATCAGCAGAATGGAGATGGCGGATAAAATACGCATTACTTAACTACTTAAGTATATTAAATATAGTCGTATTTTACAATGTTTTAATTGAGGAGAGGGGCCTAGCTATTCGCTTTTTTTTGGTTTCTCTGCTGGGGCTTCCACCCGAATGAACTCGATGGCAGTGAATTTGTTCATTTGCATGACGGGGATATTGAGCATTCCGTCTTTCACCGTGAAGATTTTGCTTTCTTCATAACGAGCGTCGAGGTCGCTGCCATCTTGAGGGCTGATGTTTTTGGTGATGATGCGAGCTTGGTAGCTATCGCCGTCCTTGAAGCCTTCGCCGCGATAGTCTTGTTGAGAAAGCTTGTTGTTGTAGTGCCAGCCGTCTTGAATGGTGGCGGGGATGGCGACTTTGACCCAGTGCTTTGCCGTTGCGCCACTGGCGTAGATGAGCACCATGAAGCTATTACGGGTGCGGTTGTAGGATGAAATGCGGTAGCGTTCAGGGCCGGTGAAGTCGGGACCGAATACGCTGATGTCATTACCCGCTTCGCCCGCCACGGCGTGAGAAATGACCTCGTCATTACCACCAGAGATCTGTGCATACCACCTCCAGATATAGTAGTGCAGGTGGTTTGGGTCCGAGGGGTCGATGTAGTCCTCAATAGTAAACGGGAACTGGAGTTTCTCATCCATGAGCTTGACTTCAAAGTCATCATCATTTCCTCGGACGACGACTTTGGAGGTGACGATGTCAGCACCACCGTGCTTTGAGGGGATGACGATCTCGGGCATGAGCTTCTTGATTCTGCCGTTGTAGTCGTGGCGTTTAGTCAGACCCATCGACCAGCTGCTGGAGTTGTCTGACCAAGGGAAGTTCATGGTGTTGAGTCCGCGCTGCAGGCATTGGCCCATGATGGTGATTGCCCTCAGGTAGGCATCGAGCTCGTTGCGTGATCCGTCTCCGTTGACGTCGGCCGAGTTGTGGGTGTCGTCCCAGGTGATCCATGATTCTGCGGCCATGACGGCTTTTCCTCGGTGCCCGTAGTCATCGAGTTTTTTGCGAGCGAGGTCGTAGTTGCCCCAAACGGATGCCACGTAGGCGCCATCGACGGTGCCATAGCCATCATTCTGGTCAGAGACGTTGAGGTTAAGTGCGTCGATTTCTTTCATCATTTCAGATGAAGCAATGAGCTGATCATAGAAGTTGTTAATGGCGAGCCCCCCAGTGGCGTTGAGCCCGTCGACTGTGTCACAGCCGAAGCAGGGCGAGCAGCCTGAGGTGGAAATGATGACAGGTGCGGTGGGAGCTTCGCCATAGACCTTGCGGATTGCACGTGCGCCTTTGGTGAATACCTCGGAGATCATGTAGTCCATGTCGCCATCGTTGAGATGCATCTTAAGGTTTGCTTCATGGGCGAGTTGGTAGGCGTGTACTCGGCCTTTGAAGTGCCGAGCGATGCGTTCTACAAATGCCCCGTAGTGACCTTCTTTTGCTTGCACGCCACCAGCCTTGCCACCCACGGCAGCCCAAGCTGGGCAGTGCCAGAATACAAACTCACACTTAAGCCCTTGAGCAATACAGGCATCAACAGCTTGCTCGATTGTTTGAAGGTAGTCTGACATATGCTTAGCATAGTCGGTGCTCTGTTCGCTGGGCTCTGAGGCACTCCAAGCGACCCAGAACTGCGCGTAGCTACTGTATTTGGAGATAATCGGCCTTGCGGCATCGTAGGCGTTGTTTTCTGGCCTGCCACCATAAGGCTGCCAGCGCACTCCGATATGCATATGGTTGGTGGTCCACTGGTAGTCAGCTGGAGTATTACTATCGTAGAGAAACTCAGCGATTTTAGCGGGTTTTTTTGGGGTAGTTTTTGAATGCTGACGTTGCTCTTGTTGCAGGGCATCGCCAGTGGTGGCAGCAGGAGTAGAAGACGGGTTGGGGCTAGATTGTGTTTTTTGAGCCGCGTTTTGCTGAGCTTGCTCAGGTTGACTGCATTGCAGGAGGGAGGCGATGGGTAGAATCGCTACGAGGAGAAGGGCAGGGCGAGTAGGGAAGAACATAATAAGTAATGAATAGTGGATGGAGCGGAGATTAGTCAAAGAGTGGCGTAATGGTGTAGCCTTTTTCTTCTAGCAGGTCCTGCACGGCAGTTTTTCCGGTGTAGTGTGCGGCTCCGACGGCAAAGAAGTGGCATTTTTCTGGGGCGGCCTGCATGAACTCGTTGGCTTTGTTGGCCATGTCAATGTTGCGGTCGTCGAGTAGGGCTTTCATTAAGCGTTTGGTGAGTTCGGGGTTGGAATTCATTTTGGCCATTTCGGCGGTCATCATGTCGGCGATCTCATCGGTAGTCCCGGTGAGGTAGACGTTGAGCATCCGCTCTATTGATTTGATTTCGGCATCCTGCTCGGCGATCATCATATCGAGGGTGTCGGAGAGCATGATTTGTTGTTCCTGCTCAGTGAACTTGTCGAATACGGCGACTTGGGAGTCAGCACTCTCGAGAGCGTCGGTTTTCTTGTTTTCCTTTACGGCTCGCTGATAAAGCACCTGATCGAGAGCGGCTTTGCCCATCAGCTGACTTTCTATAAGGGGCAGGCTGGCGGCGACGGCCCAGGTCTTGAGCGCATCAAAAGGTGCCGCGCTGAGAACTGGGTTAATGTCTTTGAGGACCTTGTTGAGTTTGTTGGTAAGCTCTGGCCCGATGGCATCGGTGAGTTTTGTGTCATCCTTGCGCATCACGAGTGGGGCGACTTGAAGTTGTGCTCCTGGGTCGAGGTTGATCTCGGCGTAAAAAGTATCGGATGCTTTAAAGGCGGCCTCAGCATTCGGGTGGAGCTTGAGCAAACGAGGATCTGAAAGGTGGATGGTGCCGAAGAGGTAAGAGGTTTTTTCTAGCCCATTACCTTCTACTTTAAAGAGGCATGCCTTGACTGGGTGCTTGAGCTCGGCGAGGTCGGGCTTCTCTTCTGCATGGGCCAGAAAGGGGAGCAAGAAGAGGATGGAGACGATGATTTTCAGCATGATGATGGGTTACTTTGGATGCTTGGTTATTGGTGTAAATAAAAAAGGCCATGACAAGGGAAAGTCTTAACTCGCCTCTTTAATGTTAAGCTTAACGATAAGGAAATAAAAGGCTGGCCGAGTGGACGTGCGATTGCCTGCACTGAGGCTTTATGATGAGCTTGATGATGTGTGCTCGCTAAGCCAGGAGCTCACGGCGGCCGTGAGCTGTGCTTTGTGCTCAGGATCATTGAAGCTATGATCTGCGCCCTCTATGTAGATGGCGTTTACCGCGTTTGCTTTGATCTGAGCAACTTGCTCGCTGTCTTTTGGTAGGACAACATCATCCTCAGACCCATGTAGTAGCAGCCAGGGTATGCTGATTTGTTCTGCCTGCGGTGCAACGCTTTGAATCGTTTCACAGAGGTCTGTCATGTAGGCTGAAGAAAGGGGGCAGTCTGGATCTTCCCACATGCATCCGGTCTCTGGTGTTTCCTCACCAAACTCGGTTTCGGCAAATGCCTTGGTGTTCACCATGCCGGCAAGCGAAACCAGAGCGTTAATGCGCTTGTCTTGGGCGGCCTGAATGACTCCGACCGCAGCCCCCATGCTGTGGCCGATGTAGCAAATATTTGGGTAGTTGGAGGAAGCAGCTGTAATCACGACATTGAGATCGGCCACTTCTTTGGTGATAGAGGCATCACGGAACTCGCCACCGGACTGACCGTTGCCAGCGAAGGAGAATCTCAGGGTATCAAATCCTGCTTCGTTGAGTGCTCGAGCGGCGTCGGTGATGAGCGGGCGATCTTTGTCTCCGGTAACACCGTGACCTAGAATGACGATCCAGCCTCGGCACAGCAAGGCAGGCTCGCCCGGGCTAAAGGTGTAGTCTAGATTTTCCCCGTAGCTGTTTTCAATGATCGTGTCCATAGTGTGGGTGGGGGCTAGGTTTTAGGAGCGACCCTTAAAGGTGAGCTCGGCAACAGCCGATTTATCAAGCTCGCCTTTGTCCGCCTCGATGAGCTTTTGATATTGCTCATAGGTCGCTTGGGCCAGCGGTGTATCGATTCCGTGCGCGGCCGCTAGTGCGAGGGCGATGCCAGAGTCTTTGGCAGCATGGGCGGCTGAGAAATAGCAATCGTGATCGCGCAGAATCATGTCCTCGGCATCGGTTTCAAGCACGCGTGAGTTGGCGCCGGTCTGGCTGAATATGTTGCAAAGCATAGTGAGGTCGATACCCAGGGAATCAGCAATGCCAAGTCCTTCGGCTAGGGCTGCGGTATTAATATTCATGACCATGTTGACCAGTGCCTTAACCTCTGATGCTTTACCGGCAGGGCCGACAAAGTGCAGTGCTTTACTGATGTCATCGAGTAGAGCTTTGTTGGCGTTGAAAACCGCCTCATCTCCGCCGATCATCAGGAACAGCTCGCCATTACGTGCTTGGGGAATGCTCGATGCCATGCAGGCTTCGAGACACTGGGCACCGACTTCACGACCAGCGGCTTCCAAGCGTGTGTGAACATCTGGCGTGAGGGTGGCGCAGTTAATGAAAACACGGCCCTGTGCTCCGGTGAACAGGTTGTCATCACCAAAGAAGATGGAATCCATTGCTTGGTCATCGGTAACAATAGTCAGGATGACATCGGCATTGGCAGTAATATCAGCAAGTTGAGGGTATGCTTTTGCGCCTATTTCCGTGGCGAGTTCATCAGCAAGGGCTGTGTTGAGGTCAAAAAGGGCTGTGATGTTGTAGCCTTTCTCGTTGAGGCAACGTGCCATGTTGCCGCCCATACGGCCCAAGCCAACGAATCCGATTTTTTTGTCTTTCATGATGTGAAGTTAATAATGAATGGAGAAAAGAGATCACCAAAGACACTCTCTTCATAGGATCGCCAGAATGGTCTGGGAGGCAAAACATGGTCAAGGAAAAGCACGCGCCGACTGGATGCTGAATAGAGCCTTTGGGCTTAGTGCACGAGTCAAGACCCTGGGTAAGACGATAGCCCGTAGGGCGCTAGAAGATGCGCAATGAGAGGAAGGTGTACGAGGAGCCCCCACACATGAGGCTCCCCGCACGGTTTTCTGTCGGCAATGAAGCCGGAGAAAGGGGTTGTCTGGATACTCGGCTTCAGGGGCATTGAATCGAGAATTCTTGTTAGCAGAAATTGTTGTTAACGAGGTATTTTTTTTGGGTGTTTGGCTTGTGAGCTTATATTTTACAATGCCTTCAGCTTGACGAGTCTGTTAGCACTACTGAAAATCTAGCAGATTTCTTTCGATAGTGTCAATAAGTATTCTTGTTATGTCGCGCTTTTGCGTAGCTACTCATTGGTTTCCACTTCGTGCTGAACAGGTTTTGTTCCTTCTGGTTGAGTGGCCGCTGTGGCACTGCTGAGATATTTGTATTTGCTATTTTAAATGAGTGCAGCTTTGATACTTCAGTATGACTAAGATCGTTTGTTTGTTTTGTTTTTCCTTGCTGTTGCCGGCTTTGTCTCTAGCTGCGCCACCGCAAGATCAATGGTTGGAGAAGGTGACGAAGGGTGTCGAGGGGATGAAACTGGAGAAGCCTGAGAAAGCCCGTAAACTACTGGTCTATTCTGTCACCCGTGGCTATCGGCACGGTTCGATCCCGACGGGGAAAATAGCGATGCGTTTGCTGGGCGAGAGGACCGGAGCATTTGAGGCTGTGATCAGTGATGATTTGGCAAATTTTGAGCCCGGGAAGATTGATCAGTTTGATGCGATTTGTTTTTTGAATACCACAAAGGACGTTTTCAAGCCGGCAAAGGACGAGTGGAATAAGATGAATCCTGAGCAGCGGAAAGGAGCGCTTGCAAAAGAGATACAGTTGCAAAAGAGCTTTATTGAATACTTGAAAAGTGGTAAGGGTTTTGTCGGAATTCATGCCGCGACAGACACTTACTACTCGTGGAGTGAGTATGGCGAGATGATTGGTGGGTATTTTAATGGCCATCCCTGGAATGCGGGCACGCCTGTGAGCGTGATGGTGGAGAAGGGGCAAGAGAAGCACGCATGCTGTGCTCATTTGGAGGGTAATAACCTGAATTTCAAAGAAGAGATCTACCAGTTCAAGGAGCCCTATGACCCAAAGAAGTTACATATGCTGCTCAGGCTTGATCCGGAGCAGACGGATATCAGCAAGGGCAAGCGTGCTGATAAGGATTATGGAGTTAGTTGGATTAAGCATCACGGTAAGGGCCGTGTGTTTTACAGCTCTCTAGGCCATAACGATCACATCTTTACTAATCCAGCTGTATTACAGCATTATCTCAAGGGCATTCAGTGGGCTTTGGGGGATCTGGAGGTTGAGGTGAATATCCCAGAGTGATGTGGCGCATCATCCAAACGATTGGTAACCTTTTTTGGCTATGGACCATATTAGGCACCGCTTGGGCGTGGTTTGTCCCGGATCATTTCACATGGTTCATCACTGGGAAGTTTCCGGGTACAGACGTGCGGCTGATCAACCTAGGCTTGGGCGTGATCATGCTGGGCATGGGGCTTACCCTGAGCGTAGATGATTTTAAGGCGGTTTTAAAAAGGCCGTGGGTCGTCGGCTTAGGTGTGCTTGCGCAGTTTCTGATCATGCCCTTGTTGGGCTGGACAGTGGCTACTCTCTTTAATTTGCCGCCCATGCTCAAGCTGGGGCTTATTCTGGTAAGTTGTTGTCCGGGAGGGACAGCATCCAATGTGATTTGTTATCTGGCCCGGGCCAATGTGGCTTTGAGTGTATTGATGACGATGTGTTCGACGCTCGCCGCCATTGTGCTCACTCCCTTGCTGACCAAGTTTTATGCGAGTGCTATTTTAGACGTAGATGCATGGGCGATGTTCCGCAGTATGGTGACGATCGTCTTATTGCCCGTTATCGGGGGCATCGTGCTTAATCGGGTTCTGGGCCATAAGCTCGATGGCGTCAGAAAGATTTCACCGATTGTCTCCATTCTGGTCATTGTGCTCATTGTCGGCGGGGTAGTGGGTGCCACGAAGTCGAATATCATCGCTTACTTCGGTGTCTTGCTGGTGGCTATTTTCATCCTGCACGCACTTGGTTTCCTGCTGGGATACGGGGTCGGCTGCATGACGAGGCTCGCAGAGGGAGACCGGCGGACCTTGTCCATTGAGGTCGGGATGCAGAATTCAGGACTGGGGAGTGCTTTGGCCAAGCAGCATTTTACGCTGCTAGCGGCAACACCATGTGCGATTTCGGCAGTCTATCACTGTCTTATAGGGAGTTTCCTCGCCGCGATATGGCGTGCGTCAAACCCAGAAAAAGAGCCTGAAGCTGATAAGTCCTGAACTTTTACTCAGGCAATAGCCGAGCTTAGCTTATTTTGCTGAGCGCCGTGCTTGAACTGCTTTGGCAAATTCTTCAAGCATGCTCTCGGTGGTCTGCCAGCCGATACATTCATCCGTGACTGATTGGCCGTAGGTTAAGTCTGCTAAGCTACCTTTGAGTTTTTGGCCGCCCTCAACCAGGTTGCTTTCTACCATGACTGAGGTGATGGTTTTATTGCCTTCTGCGATTTGTTCGCATAGTGACTGGGCCACTACTGGCTGATTACGGTAGTCCTTGAGGGAGTTACCGTGAGAGCAGTCGATCATTACTGACTCAGGAAGTCCTGCCGCCTCTAGTTGGCTGGCAACTTCACTGATGCTTGCGGAATCATAGTTTGGACCTTTGGAGGATCCTCTAAGAATGATGTGGCATGCGTCATTGCCTTTGGTGGAGACAATCGCGGTGACCCCTTGCTTGGTGACGGAGAGGAAGTGATGCTGTCCGGCTGATGCTTGAATGGCATCGAAGGCAATCTGGTTGGATCCCCCTGTGCCATTTTTGAAGCCAACAGGCATAGAGAGGCCAGATGCTAGTTCGCGGTGGATTTGAGATTCTGTGGTGCGGGCACCAATAGCCCCCCAGCTGATGAGGTCTGCGTAATACTGAGGTGAGATAGTGTCTAAAAATTCGGTGCCGGCAGGCATGCCCATTTCGGCAAGTTCGATCAATAATTCACGGGCAATGTGTAGACCGTGGTTGATATCGAATGAGCCATCAAGATGGGGGTCATTAATGAGGCCTTTCCAGCCAACGGTGGTGCGCGGTTTTTCAAAGTAAACACGCATTACAATGAGAAGGTCAGCGGTGAAACGCCTGCTCGTTTCTTTCAAGCGGGTCGCGTATTCGATGGCGGCTCCTGGATCGTGAATGGAGCAGGGGCCGACAACAACCATCAGGCGATCATCTTTTCCCTTGAGGATGTTTTCGCTATCTTTGCGGGCAGTAGCAACGACTTGAGAGGCGTTTTCTGATGCTGGTAAATGGTGTGAGAGCACCGCTGGAGAAATCAGAGGTTTGATTTCATTGATACGGAGGTTAGATGTCTGGAAGTCGTTCACGGGTTTTGTTTAAGGTTAAAATGAAAAATGCCAACACTCAAATGCGAGGCTCGCTGTATTCTGAGTTTAGATGGATCCTTGGCGTGTTTCGCCCTTTTCGTTGGCTTGCCAGTATTGACCGCTATCAATGTCTAGGCAGGTGAGCCAGCCATGACGACATGCGGAGGTGTCAATGCATACAGCATGATCAAGTTTGAGCGGGTAACCTTCCGGTTGTGGGGTATGGCCGCAGATGATTGTTTTGCCAGATTTATGAGGTTTGGTCTCAAAGATGCGCTGCCATAAGGTGAAATTTTCCTCTTGATGTTCGAGGTCGGTTTCAGGTTCTAGTCCGGCGTGTACTAAGATGTGATTTTCTGTCTCGTAGTATGGTTTGCAGGATTTGATGAAGTCCCAGTATACGGGAGAGATGTCGTCAGCGGCTAGCAGGGGGGGCTGAAGTTCAAAGGATTGCATGGTAGCCTCACCTCCATTGTATAGCCAGAAGTAGCGCTCTTGTTCTGAGAGGAGCGCGTTCTCCATCATCACTTCATGATTGCCCTTCAGGTTGATGAGCTGATGGGTTTGGCCAAGTTCAATGAGGGAGTCGATGACTCCTTTGGAGTCTGGGCCCCGGTCGATATAGTCACCTAGAGTGACAATAACGTCATCACTGCGGAAACCGACATATTCGGATAAGGCCTTGAGTGCGATGTTCGATCCGTGAATATCTCCAATGGCAAGGGTGCGCATGACTGGTGGCGATTAGGCTTTGAAGGAAATAGAGCTTCGTATTGATGAAGTCCTGTAAGGATTGAAGAATAAGGTAAATATCTTAATGCTGATATTTCCAATTGCCGCGGCTCAGAAGTTCAATTTTGGTGCGGGTGAGGCCGTCCTCATAAAACCCGAGGCGTTTGGCACTGCCAGCGGTGACATCGATTACGCGCCCGTTGATGTAAGGACCTCGATCGGTGATAGTGAGGACCTCAGAATGGCCATTACGTAAATTGGTGACCTTGACCTTGCTGCCCATCGGCCACTCCTTGTGCGCAGCGGTGAGCGCATCATTATGCAATGGGCGACCGCTCGCAGTTTGGGTGCCGTAGTTGGTCTTAATATTATACCAGGAGGCGATGCCGTGCTGAGCAGTGATTATTTCATTAGTCCCTGAAAATTCACCTGAAGTATCAGCGTTGGCTGTATTTGAGGATGTGAGCATATGGGTAGCGCAGCCACAAAGGCCGATGCACAATACTGTAATGGAGATACACTTGATCATAGTAGATGATTAGACGTTGAGGAAAATAACTTAGCTTGATGACGTTTGAAATCAGTCGTTTTTGAGCACCCTGATAAAGGCGTCTTGGGGGATGTTGACTTTGCCGATAGCCTTCATCTTGGCTTTTCCTTTTTTCTGCTTTTCGAGCAACTTGCGCTTTCTTGAAATATCACCACCGTAACATTTGGCGGTGACGTTTTTACGCATTGCGGTGATGGATTCACGGGCAATAATCTTACCGCCAATAGCGGCCTGAATGGCTACGGTGAAGAGTTGCTGGGGAATAACCTCCTTGAGCTTCTTGCAAAGATGACGGCCGTATGGGGCGGCTTTATCGACGTGTACGATGGATGAAAATGCATCAACAGGTTCGCTGGCGATAAGGATGTCCATCTTGACGAGTTTGCCCGCTTTGTAGCCGGCGTGTTCGTAATCCATCGAGCCATATCCACGGGTCATGGATTTGAGTTTGTCGTTAAAGTCGATGAGGATTTCGGAGAGTGGTATCGTGCAGGTGAGCATGACGCGTTCTTCGTCGATGGTCTCGGTGTTCTCCATGTCGCCTCGTTTTTCCATGACGAGTTTCATCATTTCACCAATATAATCACCGGGGATCATGATGTAGAGCCTGACCACAGGTTCACGGATTTCTTGAACTTCTTGTGACTCAGGAAGAAGGCAGGGATTATCGATGATGACTTCCTCGCCGTTGGTTTTAGTGACCTCGTAGATTACGGAGGGGTAAGTGGAAATGATATCCATGTTGAACTCTCGTCGGAGCCGTTCTTGGATGATTTCCATGTGCAGTAGGCCGAGGAATCCACAACGGAAGCCAAAGCCAAGTGCCACCGATGATTCTGACTGCCAGGTGAAGGCGGCATCATTAATCTGGAGCTTGCCCATGGCGAGCTTGAGAGCTTCAGGGTCGGATGAATCAACGGGGTAGATGCCTGAGAAAACCATTGGCTGGATTTCCTTGAAACCTGGTAGTGGCTCGGGACATGGGTGGGTGGTGTCGGTGATGGTGTCACCGATCTTCACCTCGTCAGCGGACTTCATATTGGCAATGACGTAGCCAACATCGCCTGCGAATAGCTCATCACGCTTGGTCATGCCTGGTGTGAAGACGCCGACCTCTTTGATCTCGTAGGTTTTTGGCGTATGAAAGAGCTTGATACGGGTGCCTCGTTTCATGCTGCCAGACATGACACGCACATAGGAGACCACGCCGCGAAACGGGTCGTAAACGGAATCGAATACGGAGGCGCGTAGTAGCTTGACCTCATTCTCGATGGGAGGGGGGATGCGCTCAACGACGGCTTCGAGTATTTCCTCAATACCGATGCCGTTTTTCGCGGAAGCGGGAATGGCTTCGTCTGCAGGGATGCAAATGATGTCCTCTAACTGCTTGTGAACCTTGGGTAAGTCAGCCGAGGGCAGATCGATTTTATTGATGATCGGGATGATGGTCAGCTCTTGCTCGTTGGCCAGGTGAAGGTTTGCCATGGTTTGAGCTTCAACGCCTTGAGCGGCATCGACGATAAGCAGTGCGCCCTCACAGGCGGCTAGTGAACGTGAAACTTCATAGGAGAAATCGACGTGTCCAGGTGTGTCGAGCAGGTTGAGCTGGTAAGTCTTCCCGTCTTTGGCCGGGTAGGACATGCTGACAGGGTGAGACTTGATGGTAATGCCGCGCTCGCGTTCAAGATCCATGGCGTCGAGGAGTTGATCTTGTTGATCACGCTCTGCGACGGTTTTGGTGAACTGCATTAATCGATCCGATAAGGTAGTCTTACCGTGGTCGATGTGGGCAATGATGGAGAAGTTACGAGTGAGTTCGGTAGACATGCGGGTGAGCAATCACAAATTTTAAATAAGAAATAAGGAATGAGAAAATCTCTAGCCTTTGATCTCCATGAGCATCTGGGCATTGTTGGGGAATTTCTTGAGGAAGAAGAGCAGTCTCTCCATCGCTTCTTCAGGGCGGTGGCCTGACAGGCCTCTGCGGATGAGATTGATTTTGTAGAGAAGATGTTCTGCCATGATGAGTTCCTCACGGCGTGTGCCTGATTTGAAAATATCAACAGCCGGGTAGATGTATTGCTCGGCAATGCGGCGGTCTAGCACGAGCTCCATATTGCCTGTTCCCTTGAATTCTTGGAAAATAGCTTCGTCAGCGCGTGAGTTGGTCTGAATCAGTGCGGTGGCCAATACGGTGAGTGAGCCGGCAGTGCGGGTATTACGAGCTGCTGCGAACAGACGGCGTGGCATTTCCAGAGCACCTGCAACGATACCACCAGACTGGTAGCCGCGGCCTTTACTAGCTCCGCCCATAGAGCCGTTGTATGCGCGAGCCAGGCGAGTAATAGAGTCCATGAGGACGAGAACGTCTTTACCCCCCTCGACAAGGCGTTTGCAGCGCTCGATGCACAATTCAGAGATACGGCAGTGGCTGCGTGCTCCGTCATCATTAGAGCTAGCGTAGATTTCGGCTCCCGGTAGACAGCGGCGAAATTCGGTGACCTCTTCCGGACGTTCGTCGACCAGTAAAATGATCAAGTGGATGGATTCGTCATACTTCTCCTTGATGGCTTCAGCCATGTGCAAAAGGAGAGTTGTTTTACCCGATCGAGGTGGAGATACGATCAGTCCTCGTTGGCCACGACCGACGGGGGCAATAATATCAAGCACGCGTGTGGTGAAACGCTCAGGCGTGGTCTCAAAGGCAATGCGGCGGTCGGGATTGATGGCCTTGAGTTCCTCAAAGTGGGGGAGCTTGAATGCCTCCTCAGGAGTAAGGTCATTGATCGCCTTGATTTCAGTGAGTTGAGGGCCGCGAGGGCCGTCTTGGCAGCTGCCGTGGATCCAGACACCTGCGCGCAGACCGTGTTTGCGGATAAAGTCTGGTGGCACAAAGACGTCTTCTTTGCATTGGGTGAAATTTTTTCCTGGCACGCGCAGAAAGCCAAAGCCTTTGGGGGCGAGCTCAAGCATGCCGTTCACATCGACGGGATCTCCCGTTAGAACAATCGGCTTGCGTTCCCGTTTAGAGTTGTCGCGGGGGGTATCTCGGGGGTTGTCGCGGCGATCGCGCCTATTTTTATTATTGCCCCGGTTCCGGTTATTGTTATTGCGCCTTTTGTTGGAGGATCGAGGCTTCTCGCCCTGATTGCCATCCGAGTCACTGTTTTTCTCCCGATTTGGTTTGTTGCCAGAGCCTTTTTTGACAGGGCCGAGGCCTTTGACACGCCCCATACGCGGTTTGTCACCGGAGTTCTCGCGGGGTTTGTTACCGGAGTTGTCGTCATTGCGGCCTTGAGAATTGGAGTTCTCGTTAGGCGAGGGTGTTTTAGGACTTGGGTCCTGTTTGGCTTGGTCGCTCATAATTCAGCAGATAAATACTTCAAAGAATGAATAGTATAAATAGAGATGGTTCGAAGAGATTGTTGGTAGGGATGATTCTTAGAGATAATCTAGCTTGCATTAAGTCCTGTTTGAGCTGGCTGCGATGAAGCGGCAGCTGTGATCAGAGTGAGAAACAACGAATAGAAAATACTGTGTATGTGTGTGCTGTTAGCACAAGAGGCTGTCATTGGACAATAGGCTACGCCGATATTGTGTGATTTCACTTGCTGCTGGGGCGTGCAAAATCGCTATCCCTGAGAGGTGATATCTTGAGTGACGGGAATTGGCGAAAAATAGAAGTTCGTTACCCGAGAATTTCCGGAGGAGAACCGTCTGCCAAATCGTCCAGACGCAAGGAATATGTATGAAATCCCTTGAATTGGCAATGACTTTTTATGGAGAAAAAGAAGATGCCGTATAGCAAGGCGTAGGACCTTGCCTGGGTTGGTTGTTATTCGGCGGCTGAACTTACCGCGGGATGGTAGTTTGCAGCACGATTGAATCAGCAGCTGCGCGCAGGGCTTGGCTTGCTCGGGGCAGTAGCAACATATCGCCTTCTTGATGAGTTCTGCCGTCGCTGGATTCGAGCTCGCCACTGACAACGGTGATGATAGAGAAACGTTCCTGGTCGGGGTTGCCAAGCATAGTGCCTGTAGAGAGATTCAAGCGATCAACATGAAAGTAGGGGCAGGTAGCCAGTGTGTTGCCATTAGGCTCATCCATCCCTGGCTCGACATCGGAGAAGTCGATGCAACGTATCGATTGCTCGACATGGAGGTCACGCGGCACGCCATCCAGACCCATCCGATTCCAGTCAAACACTCGGTATGTGGTGTCCGAGTTTTGTTGGATTTCGTAGATGACGAGGCCGGCGCCAATGGCATGTAGCCGCCCCGAGGGAATAAAAATAGAATCGCCACGCTGGGGCGTAATACTATGAACGGCCTGATCTACGCTGCCTTTCTCGATAGCATCTTGGAAGTCGGCTTTAGTAATGCCGGCCTTCAGTCCCACATAGAGTTGAGCACCTGGGAGCGCGTCGGCAATATACCACATTTCTGTTTTGGCTTCTCCTCCGAGCTCTGAGGCGATTTCCGCGGGCGGGTGGACTTGGATGGAGAGCTTATCACGAGCATCCAATATTTTGATTAGCAGAGGAAAGCGGGGAGAGTCTTCAAATCCGGATCCGAAAATTTCCTCACGGCTGTTTTGCCAGAGCTCATTGAGTGAAGTGCCCTTCAGCGGCCCATGGTTGACAATGGATTGTTCAGCAGGCCGATCGCTCATCTCCCACGCTTCGCCATAAGGAGTGCCGGCAGCTGGGAGTTCTCTTTCGAAAATCTTCTCTAGCTCACGCCCGCCCCAGACACGCTCCATGTAGAGGGGTTTGAAGGTAATAACATGCATGTCCTAAGACATAGCTAAGACAGTTCATTGTTCCAATAATAACTGAGAAAAATATTCGTATCTGTAGTCAGATAGACTATTTATGTGCATGGACAACTCGATGGCTCAGAGCGCCAATCTCGCATGGATCAAAGCGGAAAACCTGCACCGTGGATACTCGGTGGGTAAAAAGCGCATCGAGGTGCTGCATGGGATTGATTTGCAGATTCAACGAGGTGAAAAAGTGTTTCTCTGTGGGCCGAGTGGAGCTGGTAAGACAACACTGATGTATATTCTTGCTGGGCTTGAGCAGCCTGAACAGGGCAAGGTATGGGTTGATGGGCAAAACCTCTATGCATTGTCCCGCCGGCAGCAGGCCCGAGTGCGAAACAAATGGATGTCCTATATTTTTCAGAACTATTACCTGATGCCCGAGTTGACGGCATTGGAAAATGTCATGGTGCCAGCCATGATCAGCGGTAAAGACTCGGTGGATAAGGCAAGAGAGTCACTGGAGCGTGTGGGCCTAGGGAATAGAATCGATCATTTGCCGGCCGAGCTCAGTGGTGGTGAACAGCAGCGCGTTGCCATTGCCCGTGCCTTGGTCAATTCGCCGCAAGTTATTTTTGCCGACGAACCGACAGGGAACCTAGACTCCCGCAATGGTGCGCAGGTGATGGAGATGCTTTTGGCGTTGTCCGCTGAGGATGGTGCCACGCTGGTAGTGGTCACCCATGACGAGGCTTTAGCGGTAAATGGAGATCGGAAATTGGTTATCAAAGACGGGGTGATCTCAGAGGATGCTGTCATCGCTTGAAAAATTGCGTTTTCATGATGCTCAATTCATGCTTTAAACCGCTGCGCGCATTGATAACTTGCAAACCATTAAATACTAACTCCGCATGAGTGACTCACAAAAAATCTGGTTGGACGGCCAAATGTTGGATGAATCTGAAGCTAAAATTTCAGTATTCGATCACGGCCTGCTGTATGGTGATGGGATTTTTGAAGGCATTCGTTGCTACAACGGGCGTGTTTTTCGTCTGGTGGAACACGTTGAGCGTTTGTTTTTGTCTGCGCGCGCTATCCTACTTGATATGCCGTGGACTGAGCAGGAGGTGTGTGACATCGTTTGTGATACGATCCGTGCTAATAATTTGACGGATGGTTATATCCGTTTGGTGGTAACTCGCGGTAGCGGTGGTCTAGGCCTCAATCCTTACCTATGCAAAAGGCCTTCGATGTTCTGTATTGCAGCTTCAATCCAGCTCTACCCTCAGGAGTATTACGAAAAAGGCCTAGAGTTGATTACCTGCTCTACGCGTCGCCCAAGTCATGCGACCTTAAGCCCGCAGGTGAAGTCATTGAACTACCTCAACAACATTATGGCGAAAGTCGAATGTATTAAGGCAGGGGTGATGGAGGGTCTCATGCTCAATGATGCGGGAACGGTTGCTGAGTGCACAGGCGATACCGTTTTCATTGTCAAAAAGGGTGTTATTGTTACTCCAAAGATTACTGATGGAGCCCTTGATGGGATTACCAGAGGGGTGATCTTTGATCTTTGTGATCGCTTTGATATTGAGCTTATCGAAGATACGATTACGCGTTACGATGTTTATACCGCAGATGAAGTTTTCCTGACGGGAACGGCAGCTGAAGTTATTCCTGTGGTTAAGGTAGATGACCGTCCTATAGGTAATGGTGAGCCTGGTGAAGTCTTCAGGAAGATGTTGGCTGGATTCCGCGAGGAGGCGGGTACTACAGGCACACAAATCTAGTGCTTTCTCTCTTGCCATGATATGGCTGGCTCGGTGATACTGGGCTTATGCCAGTTAAAGGAGCGTTAGAAAAGTATTTGGTCAAGCCGGGGCAAAAATTAAATCTCGCTAAACGAGAAACGGATGACAAATCGCTCTTCGATGGTAATAAGGATGAGCACGAGCCTTTTCTGAAACAGCTCAGAGAGGATCTCAAGATTCAGCAAAATCACCTCTATGCTGAAAACAAGCACCGCTTACTAGTAGTCATCCAGGCGATGGACACAGGCGGTAAGGATGGCACGGTGAAAAGTGTTTTTTCTGATGTGGATCCACAGGGCATTCATGTGGAGCCTTTCAAAAAGCCGTCTGAGGACGAGTTGGCAAGAGACTTCTTATGGCGTGTTCATGCAAAGGTGCCGCGCAATGGTCAGATTGTGGTATTTAACCGCAGCCATTATGAAGATATTCTCGCAGTAAGAGTGAAAAATATTTTCCCGAAGTCGGTTTGGGAACCGCGCTACCAGCATATTGTTGATTTTGAGCGAATGTTAGCTGACGAGGGTACAACGATTGTTAAAATTTTTCTGCATATCTCTAAAGACGAACAGAAAGAACGATTGCAGTCGCGTTTAGATAATGTGGTCAAGCACTGGAAGTTTAATCCTGATGACTTGAAGGACCGCGCACGTTGGGATGATTTTCAAGGGGTCTACGAGGATCTTATCGAAAAAACATCAACCGAGTCTGCTCCATGGTATATCGTGCCGGCAGACCGAAAATGGTATCGTAACCTTGTCGTTGCTCGTATCATCGTCGATACGCTGAAGGATCTAGATATGAAGTTCCCCATTGCCGACTGGATGGCCGAGGATATCGTAATCGACTAGCATTGTGAGTGCCTACTCAGAGGAGTTTTCCATACGAACTCAGGGGAAGGGGACCTACGAGATCACTGACCAGGTGGCCCACGCCGTGGCAGGGGCAGGGGTGGAGACGGGCACCGTCACCGTGTTTGTGCAGCACACGAGTGCTAGTCTGGTGATTATGGAAAATGCAGATCCGACGGCGAGGACAGACTTAGAGGCGTTTTTTGATCACCTAGTTCCAGAGGATACGCCTTATTTTGTGCATACCTATGAAGGTTCTGATGATATGCCGTCCCACATCAGAATGGCTCTGACTCGCACCAGTGAAGTGATCCCCGTGATTCGAGGGAGAATGACACTAGGGACTTGGCAGGGGATCTTTCTGTTTGAACACCGACGCGCCGCGCACAAGCGGCTCATTAGCGTGGTGGTGCAAGGTGACTAATGGAGCGCGTGACGTTGATGCACTGACTTGAGGCAGAGAATCTATTTTAAGGTGCGGTAATTTTCATTTCTGAGCGTCACACCGAGAGTGTCCAAATGCTCAAGTAAGGGCATGACGATTTTACGCGTAGAGTCCAGATGTTGGCGTAGCTCACTGGCAGTAGCTTGTCCATGGCTTGAAATGAAGGTTTTCACCTTTTGAGTCGCGGCATCGAGCGCAGCAGAGGTAATGACGATCTTCGGGTCTAGTTCAACCACTTGACCAGAGCGGATGAGAAACTTCATCGCCTGGTCCTGTGCGGGTGTGTTGATGAGGTCTGATTTGTTGGGTGGGTTAAGGCCCGTTTGATCAAGCTGTGTGACGATTGATTGGGCAATCTTTTCGATCTCATCTGGGAGTGTCAGCCGGTGGTTCGGGTGAGCGACGCCTTGTCCGCTACCTTGATAGCCTTTGGTGCCCAGCGTAGTGATGAGGAGCTCTAAGACCTCTTCAGGGCAGTCGATTTCCTTTTGTAGGTTATCGAGGGGCATGTTGGGTAGGTCTTGATGCTGTTTGTGCCAATCGCGTATGGATTTCTCAGCTTGGTCCTGCAGGCTTTTCCACCACTTGCTATGAATGAGTAGATCATTGTGGCGGATGACACTGCCCTCAGCGATGAGCTTTTCGCTGGTTTCACGAACGATGTCAGGATGAAAGGGGTGATTGCCCAATACCTGCTGCGCCTTGAGTATTTTATCTCTGACTAGGCGGGTGCGGATATAAACAGCAGGATCATTGGGCTGTGCAGCTCTGGCATGGAGGAAGGTTTCCCGAGATTCGGTGCGGAAGCCTTGCCGTGTGGGCAGCGCGTCGAGTACGGTGCCGCCAGCGAGCGTGCTCTGCTGAGAGCCATCTCGAAGAACGATACGGTCACCCGTAAGAAGAAAGAGGGGGTTTTCTAAGCGCAGCTGGGCTAGGCAGTCTTCACCTGGGTTGAGATGATTGCGATCATGCAGGATGACACGCGCTCTACAGCGAGCAGAGCCGTGATGGATCATGACCGTTTCCATGTGTTTGAGGGCTCGAGGTTTGATGCCTGGGATAGGCCGTGCCAGACGTTGCAGATGGATGTCGAGGGTGTCAGTGGGCACGCCACATGATTGAGTTGTGAGAGTGAGGCCGCGCTTAGCTCCTGGTTTTCCCGGTGCGTCAATAGGCAGGTCGGGAAGGTTAAGGGCGGTGCGCATACCCGGCAGTGCCCGCTCGAGGGCTTGGCTATGGCTTTGAATGTAACGAACCTTGGCTGGAATGCCGATAGGTTGGGCAATCAGAGAATCTCCGATATGAATGCTGCCGCCCGTGAGGGTTCCCGTGACCACCGTGCCGGTTCCTTTGGGGGAAAAAATACGATCAATGGCGAGGCGTGGTTTGGACGCGTCTTGTTGAGGTTGGCAGCTCTGAAGGTTCTGAGTGATCGTGTCCTTGAGTTGATCGATGCCCTCGCCTGTGATGGCGGAGACAGGTATGATCGGCGCTTCAGCAATCGAGGTGTCTTGAAGTTCGTCGCGCAGCATTTCCACGCTGAAGGGCACATCTTCACAGAGGTCAGCTTTGGTGAGAGCAATGATGATATTGGAAATGCCGAGATAGGTAAGAATATGTAAATGCTCTTCTGATTGTGGCATCCAACCATCATCGGCTGCGATGATGAACAGTGCGATATCGAGTGCCCCAACTCCGGCAACCATATTGTTCACGAAGTCGGCATGCCCAGGCACGTCGACGATGCCGAGCTCATAGGCTTCCTCTTCATGAGTAAGAGAGAGGTGAGCGAAGCCTAACTCAATGGTTACACCGCGTGCTTTTTCCTCAGGAAGGCGGTCTGGATCAGAGCCGGTGAGACACTTGACCAAAGATGACTTGCCGTGATCGATATGACCGGCAGTGCCCAGGATGAGATGATGCATCACGGGCTAACCATCAGAGATACTCCATGAACAATCAAGCGATTATCCTCTGATATAGTTTTCTGCATAGGCTTATTCTTCGGCATGCTTTTGACGTTGCTCGTTGGCAGCTGCATTATAAATATTAAAATCGATTTTTGAAAAAGCAGCTAGATCGATGCTGACATCGCCAAGCGCCTGGCTGTAGCCGCTTAGTTTGTCCTCAGTGATCGAGGTGAGTTTGAGGGTGATAAATCCGCCATGATGAAACCAAGCTCGGACATCTCCTTTGTATTTTTTGGGCTCTTCACGCTTGTCTTTCCAGTTGATGGATTTGATTCTTTCGATGGGAATGCGTATGGGTGTGTGCTTGGTGTTGACGATCATTCGGCCGTCTTGAATGACGCCTACAGTGCACGGCACACTGTCCCCATTCATGAGGATGATGTCGTGAGGTTGTTTTGCTTCTGCTGGGAGGTCATCGTCGGCTTGATTGCGTGCAAGCTTACCAAGCGGTATGCCATTCCATGGAGAGACATGAATGTTGGATATTGAGATGGGCCTCAAGCGATGCGAAACAAAGGTTAAACCTGTTCCTAGATCATCAGGTTCTGCAATGGGGGATTGCATGATGCAGGCTTGCTTTCCATTGATATAAATGGTGGCAATGCCAGTTTCTCTATTGATGCAGACGTCAAAGTGGGCCTCTTTTTTGCTGGGTCTCTCAGCGAATCGCTGCCGGCTGGGATCTGATTCTTTTCCCTTGGTGCGCGTTATCATGACGACTGCGTAGCTGTCAAAATTAAATTGGTAACAGGAGGAAGGCTTAGGGCTCTTGACGTCAGAGGAATAAAGCTGAAGCTGGAAGTTCATATGTGTCTCCCAAGCCACATCAAAACTTATCTGTGATTTTTTCCTTAGGCCTAGGTCTTTGCCGATGCTCTCCGCACTGGCTCCTTTAAATTCAAGGCGGTGGTTTTTGAGCCGCCACGATTCGTTTGCTTCGGGTAGGGGCTTGGTTGATGTTTGCCACTCGTGTAGGCTGTTTGGTCCACGGTAGTGGCCTTGCCTTTTGCTGACAATATTGAGCGACTGAACCATGGATCTCTTCAGTGTCAGTGTTTCGCTGTATTGGGTATCGAGTTTGATGTTGTCTTCGTTGAGTTCCTTTAGTTGGCCGATCAGGGTGTCACCGTTTGTTTCTTGATTTCGATTCTGAAGTTGAATCCGAGTAAATATCTCCGGGGTTGGAGTGATGGCTCCTTGATCCATTTGAATAGAAAGGATTTGAGGTATATCGAAAGTAGCTGGTTCGTTGAGATAAGCCGAATCAAGTGCCAGCTGTTGTGCATTGATGAATTTCGGGGTGCCAGAAAGCCTATCACCATTGGAGAGTAAGAGCTTGGCTTGAAGAGGTTTTTTGATTTCTTGCTCTGCGAACAAGGGCAATGAACAGCCCGCCACCACTGATGCAAGGGTCAGGATTCTCGTTATGAATGGTTTGCCGATGGTCATGGTGATGGTTGTAGCTTTAGCCGCAGTGATCTTATTGTTTGGCGGGCTCGGTGTTACCTTTAGATAGCGATTCGATAGACGTGCGAGACACATTGAGCGGGCCGAGAATCGGGTGGATTGCAGAGAGTTGGTCCGCCGTGATTTCTGGCTGGCTGATCTGTAACTTGCCACCGTTGTTAAGATGCAGCATATGGCTGAATCCCGCTGAGGGAGCTGGGTTTTCCTCTTTTGCAAATAAGAGAGTGCTTACGCGATGCTCAGGGACCTGGAGTGAGACTTCCTCGAGTGAGTCTTGTGCGTTCTTTCTCTCGAAGATAACAATGCGTTTGTTAGCGTCATCGGATTGCATTTCAACTAACTTGCCTGGGATATTGTCGCCTTCGTTGTCAGTTAGGATGTCAGTTTTTGCCAATGTTGCGTCTTTGTCATAAAACCTAGAATTGATACTGCCAATACGCGAGGTGATGGCGATGTTGCTAATAACGCAGTTGGTTTTCTGATCACTTCGGTTATGAAATATAGTGTAATTCCCATTGGTGGGGCTAACAGTTTCATCCTCCCATGTGCCTATAAAGGTTGAGTCAAGGTAGAGTGAAATCAGGCCTTCGCTTTTATCGACACGTAAATCGATGTTGATTGATTTTTTTTGTTTTTGTCCCTGCTGGATGTCGGCAGGGCTCAGGCTTATGATGTCGAGGGCGATTTGAGTATTGTCTGGGTAGCGCCTTATTTCCATACCCTTTGAATTGAAGATGAGCTCATAGGCGTTTTGTTTGCTGGCTGCCGAATTGTTTTCTGCAAAAAAGCGGAATGCAAAATTGGGGGTGCTTTGCCAACTGAGGTCATATTGATAACGGACCTTATCAGGGAGGGTGAGTTGTTGGGCTAAGTGGCCTTTTCCCTCGTAAGCCTGATCACCCGTCATGGACCAGCTGCCATCCATGTGAGTCCATGTTTCAGGGGACTCATTGCCAATGAAAAGAATCTCTTCTGACATGATGCCGAAGCGCACAGAACGTATTTTAGAACGATCGACGTTCAGGTTGCCCGCATAGCCTGTCGTGAGGGATAGGTGGTTTTCGTCTATAGAGGTGACATGACAAGGTAGGGCGTCACCATTGATGAGGGTGAGGACCTCGCTGTGCTTGGGGCCTGACTTGTTTGTTTGGGGGAACGTCAGGTGCTTGAGAGAAGATGCCTTGATTTGAAGGGCTTGCGGAGACATGGGGGATTTGAAGACAATGGTTCCATGCTCCAATGATTCGACGGTGCCGCTGATGGTGTCACCATGATCGGTCTCCAGTGTGTCGCCATGAGCCGAGCTCACTAAAATGAGACACAGAGGAATGATCAGCAATGGCGTGATCACCAAGGGAGTGAGCAAGGTTGTAATGAGCGGCTTCATTTTTCGTAAATCGGAAGAAAACGGTAGTTGAGTGCAAGGGAGAGGCAGGCTGTTGCGGTGCAGTATGCGTTGCCATGATTGCCGGCAAAGGATCCGTCTGGAAGTTGAAGCGCTGAGAGTAAACGGGTATTGTTTGTGTTCCATTTGCCCCAGCTTTCCTCATCTGCTTGGAAGAGGGCTTGGGCCATGTAGTAGCGAAGGTAGAAGGGCCATGTCGTTTCCTGGTTATTAATATTTTTGATCAGGTATGCCGTTGATCGATCGTAGCCAGCTTCATCTTTCTTTTTAGCCAGTGCGTAGCACAGTGAACCTATTGCTGTCAGCGTAACGCGACCGCCTGATTTTGAAGTGTAGCCATAAGCTCCGTTTGAAGCCCGGCAAGATCTCATGAACCCAAGCCCCTTTTCGATGGCATCATCAGGCACAGGAATTCCAGCATTACGGGCAGCTAGTAGCGCAACGATTTGGCAGCCAGAAACGGTGCTGTCCGCATCTTTTGCATCGGGATTGTAGCGCCAGCCGTGACGGGGGTTGGTCTTCTGAGCCTGGAGTATTAAGGCCACACATTTTTTTAAAGCGGGGGCAATGCGCTTGTTATCGACCATGCCGTAACACTCAGCGAGTGCCAGAGTGGCGAAGCCATGATCATACATCTGCGGGCCCATATAGCCATTGGGTCCTTCCTGATATTTGGTGATGATGTAATTAATCGATCTTCTAATGTTTTCTGCGTAAGGGCCGTGGTTGGGGTCATCTCCATGCGCCAGGAAAGCAAGGATACAGAGACCCACGGTGCCAGGGCGAGATCCTGTGCCTCCTCCCCATGCTCCATCTGCGGATTGTGTATTGGACAGGTAGCGCAGGCTGCGTTTGTAGATGGCTTCGACTTCAACGGAGACAGTGTCGTTCACGGCTCGCGGAAATGTTTGTCCTTTTGCTGATGGTGCCATCAGCAGAGACATCAAGATGAAGGTTAATGCCACAAAGCCATGTAGGTATAGCTTGTTTGCCATAGCTGAAATGATAAGTGGGCGGGTGAGGGAAGGGGGCCGAGATCGGCGTTGAAGTTTTGGTGTCATTAGTGGCTTGTCTATTTGGCTCGACTACTTGGCTAGGCTTTTGGCTCAAACTTTTGGCTCAGGGTTTGACGGTCTTGTCATTGAAGCCTCTATTGTAGGCGTCCATGGCTTGATGGAATTCTTTGGGCATGCTGTTGCCTGCCGTTCCTGAATTTCTGGGCACCCTGCGGCTTGAGTTTTCTGCGGTATTGTCAGGGTCGCCTTTGTCGCCTCCCTGCGAGCCGCCTTTGCCCCCTTGTCCCGGTTGTTGGCCGCCTTGCCCTGGTTGCTCACCGGGCTCATTACCGGGTTTATTGCCCGGCTGTTGGCCTTCACCAACATCTCGCCCGCCGTCCATCATGTTTTTAAGCATATCTAGCATGGAACCCATGCTTTTCTGGCTACCTTGTCATCCGCCGTCTTTTTTTTGATTTTGCTGTTTTTTCTTTGCGGCTTCGAAGATTTTTTCGATCACCTCGGTCTCTGTGGCGATGGTTGCGCCTCCTGTGTTTTTCTGTTCGAGAAGGTCGGTGGCATCCGCCATGATGATTTCTATTTCGCGTAGTATGCCGATCACCTCGGCATCCGTTTGTTCATCAATTAGGTCTTGAACGTCAGCTGAGAGTTCATCTTGTTCGATAGCCAGTGATTGGGCTTTTTCTCCGTGTTGCTGTAATGCTTGCTGTACGTTTTCCTTAATGGCTTCGTCGCCGCTTTCTTTTTTATTACTGGGCTCATTAGCTAAGCAGGTGAAGCTAGTCATTGCCATATAAACAGCGATGTAAGCTATGCTCTTTATTGCGATACTCTTCATGATTTTGTCTCAGGGGATTGAGTTTGTAGGGATCGGCGGAGGTCCTCAAGGGCTCGTGTGCGTGCGCGGATGTCTTGTTCTTGCTGAATCATGCGCATTACTTTGAGCATAAATTCGAAATCTTGTTCTTCCTGTGATCCGCTGCCACCATCACCACCACCGCCGCCGCTGTTTTTTTCCCCATCGAGTTGCTTGACCCACTTTCGTATTTCGTCAGCCCAGTGTTTGGATTGGGTGATGGATGAGAAGGAGAAGTTCGCCATGATTCGCTTGGCAAGTTCATCAAGTTCTTCATCAACCATCGATTCTCTCATGGTGTCGTATAGCTCTTTGTGTTCAGGCTTTTGAGTGCGCGAGTAATAACTGGCTAAGTCTTCTTGAATCCAATGCAGATCAACTGCATTTTGGCGTTGTTTGGCGTGTGATTTTTTAATGGCTCGTTGTTCGACGGGATCGAGCTCGTCATAGTCACTGCCAATGACTTGATCGATCACGTCGATGATATTGTGGGCGATGCTGTCTTGTGCACGAGCAGAGCGTTTCAGCCTATTGACGAAGGTGCCGGCCTCAAACATTTTGTTGGCCTCTTTGGCGTCCTCGAGGGCTTTTTTCATTTTCTCAATTGCCTGGTTTTGCTTTTCGATAGCTTCCTTGAGATCCTCTTGTGATTTTTGGTTGGTATTGCGCCGGTCTTGAGCGTTCTCGAGTTTTTTCTCAATTTGGGGTAAGTCTTGTCGAGCGAGCTCTTTCATGGCCTGAAGTGCATTAGACATTTTCTTCAGTGATTCTTTTTCAATTTCACCATTCCGAACGGCGTCTTTAAAGAGTTTATCCATGCGCTTGCTGAGCTCTTGCATGCGTTCCTTATTGGCCGCCTCGCTATCCTGTTGCAGCCTGAGTTTTTTTCTGGATGTTTCAGTCTGTAGATCCTTGCCCATGTTGCGCTCGGTTCGCAGGTTCTCATCGTTTAAGTTTTGTTCATGGCGCGCGATATCTTCAAGTTCACCAATGGCGCTATCAAATTGATTCTTGAGAACCTGAGCATGCTCGAGGCGGCTAAGAATAAATAAAGTAACAGGTTCTGAGTAGACGCGTCCGCGTCCGGGTTTGTAATCTTCCGTCCATGAACGCAGGCTTATTTTTTGGGGCTCGATTGAGAGGTTTGCCGGCGAGAATGAGAATGGGGTGTTGATGTTTGTTTGTGTAGGGCTGCCCTGAGTGATAGTGAGTTCGCCCTTCGCTGGACTTCCTGGCATGGCCTTATTGAAGGAGCCATCCCATGAGATGCCACATGCTTTGAGTCCGTAGTCATCCTCAGCGATGACCTGAAACTCGATTGTTTCCTCCGCTAGCATGATGTGTTGCCGCTCAATGCCCTGTAGGTAGCTCGATGGGGCTTGGTCTTGTAGCGGCTCAATGCGGATTTGAAATGGGTTGGCAGCACTTAAGTTGTAGATGTCTTGCCAGTTGATGGTGAGCATCACTGGCTCCGCCGCAATGGTAATAAGCTCACTGGTGAGTATCTTACCATTGAGTTGCAGCGGTATTTCCTGTGGAGTTGTTTTCTTCTGTACGGGCTCTGTAGCTTGGCTTTCCTCCGGTGTGGGGGGAGAGAGTAAGTCAGCATCTTGGCTCAGCACCACTATTTCAGCATATGCAGATTTGAGTTTTCTTGTTGCTGTTGTCTCGATGGATATGGAGCTGCCCTCGACGAGGTTCATGTAGCCCGAGCGCAGATCCACATTCTTGTCGGCGCGTTGAAGGTATTCAGGTAATTTGACCAAAGCCTGGATGCTTTCAGTTTCTGGTCTCATGACTGGCTCAAAAGGAAGTGCGTGATGGGCGTCATGTGCTTCGATCAGCACGGTGTCCATGGCTCGCTGCCCCATAAACTCAAAGGTATAAGATCCATTGGCAAGGGGTGCTTCAACCCAGTCGTCTTTGCCGTAACGTGCGCGTGCAACTTTTGGTTTGCGGGCGGTATCTTTGGCGAGTGGTATGGTCAGTGAGAAGGCTTCACCATACGGCACACGCTCTGGGGTGCCGATGGCTGAGAGATCAAGACGGGTGAAGGTGAAGCGCTCTGCGCTGGAGAGGGGCATGATCCAGCGTTTCAGTGAATTCATTCCCGCATGAGGAAAGGTGAGCATCAACATTGTTGAAATAGATAATAAGCTAACCACCGTCAGCAACCATTTGCGATGCTGAGGTGTGGGGAGAGCTGACGTGAGGTCGAGCTTAGATGCCTCTGCAGCCACATTCTGCATCGCTGCTGCGCGCAGTTGTGGCGAGAGGGTTTCCTTGCCCTCTTTTTGGTCTTGGAGCTCGACAGCTCCCAATAAGCGGTCACCAAGTTTGGGGAAACGCAACGAGATCAGTCTGGCGAGTTGGTTTTCACGACGGTGACGATAGACCCAGCGATGAATCCAATAAGGAGCAAAAACGACGAAGAGAGAGGTTCCCGCTAATAAGATGATGAGTCGGACGGTCGTGGGAGTTTCAAAAAACCGGTCCAGCAGAAAAACAAAAAGAAAGGAGGTAATTAAGCCTGTACAGCCAGCGAGGAGGGCTTCGCTGATTTTGATGCGCCAAAGATTTTTACGGAACGCCTCAAGTTGCCGCTGGAGCCCATCGGGGATCGGAGCCAGGTGGGGTTGGTTGGACGGTGATGGTTGCTTTGCCGGCATGGGCAGATGGAGTGGCGATGAGGTTTTACTGTAAGTGAGCGGCGGTGCGATGCGGATAAAGCATGCAAGAAAAAGGCGGTGATCTATGAATTTAACATCCGATATGCGAGACTGTCATGTAGCTAGTGCTATTTCCAGCGGAAATTACTGCCTATTTACTACTGGAATAACGACAGCTGAGGCGCTTTTTTTCTGAGTATGTGAGTAAAAACTCAATATGGACAACGTGGCCGCATGGTTGATGTCTTGGGTAGTCTTTAGGGAGTGTTTGGGCATGGCCCTTCAAATGGGCTTGCATTCTACGGTGTCTGGCTTATTTCCCTGCGCAGACTTTGAGAGATTTGAAGACACATCCGGCTTGGACAGAAGCTGATACAGGGATCCCATTACCTAAGACTAGGCATGGGTGCTCGGTGTGCCTACCAACATGGGATGCTGTTCTTGGCTATGAGGAAAAAAGGGACAAGGTCATCCGCAAGCTCCGCGCTGGATACCCTCGTTTTTTATTACACCCAGCAACGGCAAGGTTGTTTGCCGAGGCAGAAAAAGGGCTGGCCGATAATGGCATGAAGGTGGTTGTTTTTCCGACACGGGACGTGGCCCAACGAGCACAGCGATTTGTGGAAAAGCGGAGTCGCTCCGCATCCAGAATTGCCAGCTATGAAGGACTTCAGGCCTTGATTGTCAGTGAAGATGATTTTCCGGTAGCGATGGAATATTGGCGCTATACAGGCGAGATTGTCAGCAGCAGACAAGCCGAGCACATCTTGCAGGGTGAGGGGAACAGCGAATTTCGCACCACGAGCTTGCGTAAACGTCTTGCCAAGCTGGGTGATTATAGCCCAGAAAATGTCTATGTTTATGAAAATGGCATGGCGGGTATGTTTGCCGTCCACCGTGCTCTCAATCACCTGCTGCCGGGTAGAAAGACCTTGCAGCTGGAATTTCCATATGTTGATGCAATGCGGGTGCAAAACCACTTTGGCAATGGTGTGGTATTCCTGAACGAAGCGATCGGGGAATCATTGGACGAGGCTCTGAGGCGTATTGCAAAAGGTGAGTTTTCCGCGGTATTCTGTGAGGCGCCGAGTAATCCTTTGCTGAGGACCGTTAATCTAGCTGCCGTCTCCAAAGCCTGCCGTCAGGGAGGTGTGCCCTTGGTGGTCGATGATACAACGTGTTCAGTGGCTAATATCCAAGTTGATCGTTATGCCGACATTGTCACAACCAGCTTAACCAAATGGATATCAGGGCGCGGCGATGTGATGGCTGGCCAGGTGACTCTAATTCCTGGTTCTGCCATGTATTCCGAGTTGAAAGAGTTTTTTGATGATGACTGTGAGGGTGGATCAAGGCTTTATGCATCTGACGCGAGGGTTCTTGCACGCAATATCAGCGGCTTCGCTGGGCGTATGCGGAAGTCAAACCAGAGCGGTGAAATGCTGGCAGACTTTTTGGCGGCGCATCCCGCCGTGGGAAAAGTTTGGTATCCAAAGTTTACCACGCCCAAATTATACAGCGCCATCATGCGTAAAGGTGGTGGTTATGGCGGCCTCATCTCTCTGCTGCTCAAAAATCGCAAAAAGTCGGCGAAGTTCTACGATGCCTTGCGCATATCCAAGGGTCCTAGTCTTGGCACTGACTTCAGTTTAGCCTGCCCGTATACACTGTTGGCTCACTACGATGAGCTTGAATGGGCTGAGGGCTGTGGCTTAGACCGTCATTTGATTCGTATTTCTGTCGGCTCAGAGGATGCGAATGATCTCATTGAGCGGGTTCGCGAGGCTCTCGACTCGATTTAGCGTCATCTTTCGGGGGGCAACATCAGCTGAAATTGGTATGGGAATTGCTCAAAATTGCTCGAAATTGGTATGGGAATTGCTGCAACCAAGATGTGGCAGTTACTTGTGATTGGCAGACCAGCTGATAAAAAAGAGTTGCGCGCACAAAATAATGCATTTATAGGGAGCTCAACTGTAAACGTTTTATCATTTGCTGATCAAATCTCTCTCATTTCAGTAAGAAATGGTTACCCATTACAGTAATTTAAGGACATCAAGACTATGGCCAAATCAAAAACCCGATTAGCTCTCCGTGTGAACGAGGAAAACCCGAATCACCATTTGTGGAACAATCGTGGTGTATGGTGGTGTCACCTCACAGTGCACAAAAATGACGCAACTTCTGAGCGTCTGCGTTTTTCACTCAAAACACGCGATCTTGATAGCGCTCGAGATCGTCGCGACCGTATCCTACGTGATATTGCCGAGCATTACGAGATTGCCGCATAAGTGATCTTGTTGAGTAGCACGGCGGAACTTGCCTCGTCTCATGGCTATCTGTACCAGCGGTCATCATCGCATATGGTTGATATCAGGCAATATTGTCACTTCTCATTCACAGCAGGGCTGTTAAATTAACAGCCAATGGCGCGTGAGTATAAAATATCGTCTAAGCAAGATGCTACTGCCGGTGGGTCGGGGATCGATTACGCCGTCGAGCTCAATGAGCAGCAGTATGCAGCGGTCAGCTCCAAGCCCGGACCAGCTTTGGTCATTGCCGGCGCAGGCTCTGGTAAAACAAGGACGCTAACTCACCGTGTGGCCTACCTATTGGATAAGGGCGTAGATGCGGGTAATATCCTGCTCTTGACCTTCACCAACAAAGCGGCGCGTGAGATGCTTGAGCGTGTTGAGCAGCTTGTGCCTAAGGATATTGCGGGGCTGTGGAGCGGAACGTTCCACTCCATAGGCAATCGTATTTTACGAAAGCATGCTGATGACCTTGGCTTTACGCGTTCGTTTTCCATTCTCGATCGTGATGATCAGAAGTCATTGCTCTCGGAAGTGGTGAAGGGATTGAATGTGGATACCGGTGGGCGGCGTTTTCCCAAGGCAGACTTATTAGCCTCTATTTTTAGCCTTGCTGAAAACACTTACGAATCCATCGAAGATATTCTGGAATGCCGCTATCCCCATCTTGAGGAGTGGCTTGAGGAAATCAAAAAAGTCAGCCAGTCATACCGTAAGAAAAAAAAGGAGACCAACTCGATGGACTTTGATGACCTTCTTATACTGACTCTTAAGTTACTGCAGGAGCACGAGGACTTGCGTAAGTTGTATCAGAGAAAGTTTCGCCATGTCTTGGTCGACGAGTATCAAGATACCAACAAGGTCCAGTGTGACTTGATCGATTTACTGGTCGGAGAGGATCAAAACCTGATGGTGGTAGGGGATGACGCACAATCCATTTATTCATGGAGGGGGGCAGATGTTGATAATATTCTTGGATTTAAGGAGAAGTATCACGATGCCCAAGTTTTCAAAATAGAGACCAACTACAGGTCCGTTCCTGAAGTGCTCGAGCTTTCCAATGCGGCTATTCGGCCCAATAGAACGCAATATGACAAGGAATTGAAGCCAGCGAGGGAAGGCGGAGCCATGACTCCAGCTTTGGTAGCTCTGGATGACCCGTCTTTACAGGCTGAGTTTCTCGCTGAGCGAATCGACGAGCTCATTGGCGAAGGGGTCAAACCCAATGAAATAGCAATTCTCTACCGTGCTCACTACCACAGTATGGAAATTCAGATGGAGCTTACTCGTCGAGATTTGCCCTTTCAGATAACCAGTGGTCTGAGGTTTTTTGAGCAAGCGCACATCAAGGACGTATCAGCGATGATCAGATTCGTGGTCAATGGGCGCGATGAAGTTAGTTTTAAAAGAATGGCGCTCTTGTTGCCAGGTATTGGCTCTAAGACCGCTGATAATTTGTGGCAGGCGTGGTTACATTCAGCCGCAGGGCGCAGTGTTGAGGTGCCCGAGTCTTTTTCAAACACGCTGCTGAGCTTTCGTGTGCCCGCTAAGGCGAAAGATTCTTGGGAACAGCTATGCCACACACTCGATGAGCTTGCCCCAGAGGGTAAGTTTGAACGTCCATCTAATATGATCTTCAGTATCCTAGAGGGGGTGTATGAGGATTATATGCGAGCGACATTTGATAATTATGAGCATCGCAAGCAGGACATCGAGCAGCTGATGCAGTATGGTGAGACGTATGAAGATATCCTCGAATTCCTAGCTCAACTATCCTTGATGTCATCAGTGGATGGTGATCCAGCACAGGACAAGAATCAACAGCAGCAGGATGAGGCTGAGAGCGTGATGCTGTCATCCATCCATCAAGCAAAAGGCCTGGAGTGGAAAGTCGTTTTTGTGGTTTGGTTGGCTGACGGAATGTTTCCCAACAGCAGGGTGCTAGATTCTGGCGATAACGATATGTTTGAGGAAGAGAGGCGCTTATTTTATGTCGCTGTTACACGTGCTAAGGACCAGCTCTACTTGACCTATCCGATGACTAACCCGAAAAGCTACACGGGTGAGTACATGACCAAACCATCCCGTTTTCTTGAGGCGATTCCGACTGAGCTGACCGAAGAGTGGGAAGTTTCCACCTGGTAAATTCAGGGCACAAAAAAGCCTCCCGCCACGAGACAGGAGGCTTTGTTTGAGGCGTTGTATCAATTAGTGAGCGTGCCCGTGGTCACAGGTGCAGGCGTATTCTTGGTAATCGCAGCTTGGGCAGTCGCTTAGATCGAGTGCGAATTTCCCCCTGATGGGAGCCGCATCTGGACTGGTTTTAAACGTCAGAATAACGGGGAATTTGTTTCCTGCGGGCAGAGTGCCATCAGAGATGAGGCTGTTGCCGTCGGTGTCCTTAGCGAAGCTCAGTATCGTTGGGTTACTGCGATCACCACAGATGACATCCACTGTTTGATCGGCTACCGCTATTGCTGTATTTTGCTCGTCGAGAAATGTAATGCGCACCTTGTGTTCAGGAGTCACGTAAAACTCAGCATGCGGCTCTATCGCGGTGATGATCTTCCCTCCGTTTGGGCCGGCTATTTTTTTGGCATGCACATCAGCACCGTGATCATGGTGAGCGCCAGGTCCGTGATCTGCTACTCCGTCACCGTCATGGTCGTGGGGGACAGGTGCGTGATGCTCTCCGGGCCCGTGGTCTGGTATGCCGTCGCCGTCATGATCATGAGGGACAGGTGCATTATGCTCCCCAGGTCCGTGGTCTGCTACTCCGTCACCGTCATGGTCGTGGGGGACATGGGCATGTTTGTCTTCGCAAGAGGCGAACAGTAATACTGATGCCATGGCACTTAATCCGGCGACTAGTCTATTGGTTTGTTTCATGATGATTTTTTGATGAGCTATGAGTGACTGATTATTAAACGATTTTAAAGGTAGAATTTGTCCAATTATTAGTTGTCACAATTATTGTGATGCTGGCGACTGTTTCTTAATCGATTGCAGCGCTGCTTTTTTGCCAAAGAGCCAAAATACGGCAGGAGTAACACCGAGTCCAAGAATAGTCGAGGTGACTAGGCCTCCCACAATGACAATCGCTACAGGATTGAGTATTTCTTTGCCCGGAGCATCTGCTGGGTGTGAGTCAGGCAGGCCCGGGATGAAGCCTAGGTTGGCAACCAAGGGCAGTAATGCGATTCCCGCTGAAAGCGCGGTCATCAAAACCGGAACAAGGCGTTCCAGCGTGCCCCGCTCGATCATGGCTTTACTGAACTCCTCGCCCTCATGGCGCATCAGGTGGAGGTAGTGGGATATCATCATGATGCTATTGCGGGCAGCGATACCCGCGATCGCAATAAAGCCGACCAGAGTTGCGATGCTGATATTTTCCAGTGTCAGGTAGGTCAGGAAAATACCCCCTATGAGAGCCATGGGAATGTCTGCAAGCACCTGGATGGTGAACACGGAGGTGCTGAAGTAGCTGTAGAGTAAGAAGGCGATGATCAGCAATACAACCACTGACATGATAGCGATGCGCTTGCTGGCTTCCTGCTGTGCGACATATTCTCCTTCAAAGCTAATGTGGTAGCCATCTGGAAGGTTTATTTCTTCGTCCACCTTAGCCTTGAGCTGCTCAACAAGCTCAACGAGGTTATCGGTTGTTGGGTTAATACTGACCACAAAACGACGCTGGCTGTTTTCGCGCTGAATGGTGTTGGGGCCTTTTGCCTGACGAATGTCAGCGAGGTTTTTGAGTTGGACGCGTTGCCCACTTGAGGTTTGGAAATAGATATTGGCAAGGCGTTCAGGTGATTCCCTCCATGCGAGAGGCAAGCGCACTACCACATCGTAAATGCGCTGGTTTTCATAGATTTCAGTTACCGATTCACCGCCCAAGAGCGTAGCAAGGCGGTTGTTTAAATCCCCGGGAGTAATGCCATATGCTCGAGCACGCTCACGATCGACCTCGATGCGTAGCTGTGCGATGGGGGCTTGCTGTTCGGCGCGGGCCTCCTCAAGCCCGGGTATCTCACGGGCGAGGTCTTGGATGAGCGTGCCAATACGGCGAAGCTCCTGCAAGTCATCACCTTTTATCTTAATCGCTATTTTGGCTGAGACACCACTGAGCATATGACCGATGCGGTCTGCAAGGGGGCTGCTCACTGCGGAGAACGTGCCGGGCAGATTAGTGGGGTGCATGACGCGCCTGATGTTTTTGAGAATGTCGGTGCGGGAGCGAGGTGATTCGGGGTCAAAGTCCACTTCAAACTCAACCGTGGATACGGGCACGACGTGGTCGCCACGCTCGGCTCGGCCTGCACGATATCCCACCGTTTTAACACCATCGATCTGCATTAGCATCTGGCTGGCAGTGTCTGCGAGTTCGGTGGTTTGTTTGAGCGAGGTGCCAGGAGCCGTGGCGGTTGCGATGACTGCAGTTGGCTCCCTGAATGCTGGTAGGAAATTTCGACTCATCGTGGGGTAGAGTGCCGCAGCTCCAACGAGCAGAATAGCGGCTATGGCGAGCACCGCAAAAGGGTGGCAGAGCGCTAGCTTTAGCCAGGTTCTTTGCAGCAACCACTTCATCGAGCTGACGATTTTACTGTCTTGGTGCTCCTGGTTTTCTTTTGGATGAAGCAGGTATGAGGACAAGACCGGTATGACGGTAAGTGACACCAAGAAGGAGGCCGCCATGCTGACAATCGTGGCGATGGCGATGGGAGTAAACAACCTGCCCTCAACTCCACTCAGTGCGAGTAGGGGGATGAAGACTAGGATGATCAAAATAGTGGCGTAAAGGATCGAGCTACGCACTTCCGAAGACGCCTTGGCAATGACCTCTAGGCGTGGCAATGGTGAGGCTAGCACCGCATTTTCTTTGAGTCTTCGGAAGACGTTTTCAACATCAACAATTGCATCATCAACGACAATGCCGATGGCGACGGCAAGTCCACCCAAGGTCATCGAGTTGACACTGAGATTGAAGAAGTCAAAGACTAGAATGGCGATGCCCAGTGACAGGGGGATGGATGTCAGCGTGATGAAGGTGACACGGAAGTTCATCAGGAAGAGCAATAAAACGAGGCAGACCATGATGCCCCCAAGCCAGAGGGCTTTTT
>Ga0206128_1000581_pt1 | contig 40817 bp, 58 predicted proteins | sample Helgoland_Spring_7_FD_148601 | JGI IMG/M metagenome (GOLD analysis project Ga0206128, IMG submission 148601) | Pelagic subsurface seawater microbial communities from Kabeltonne, Helgoland, North Sea - Helgoland_Spring_Bloom_20160426_1 | ecosystem: Environmental > Aquatic > Marine > Epipelagic ... | reverse complement strand
CTATTCTACCTAAAGTTGCTTCTCCTTTTTGTTCATCTGCAAAAGGTGTTTTTTGATTGGTAGCATATCTAAGTTCTCTTTGATATCCAGATTCTTTATCAAAATATAATAAAGGTTTGTTTCTTGAATGCTTAGAAGGTATTGTAAAAATTAATGGAGACTTACCCGTTATTAAAAAGTACGTTCTGTCTTTGTATTCCCATTGTGGTTTTGCAGCCGCTTTTGGTACTGCTTTTACTTGAGGAGCAACCTCAACTTGCTTTGCTGTAGCTTGTTTTGCCATGATATAATATGATTAAATAATTTTATAAGAGTAATAGTTACCCCTGTCAATGCAACAGGGGTAAGAATTACATTAATTTACTATGCTGCTATTTTTTTGAATAACACAAAGTTATTAGCTGCTTGTACACATAAACATCTTTCTGATAAGAAGTGAACGTTCATTGCATCCTCGTCGCTTGTAAAGTTTCCACCAACAGATCCAGTGATCCAAGATTTCATTTTTCTATCGTCTGCTTCAGAAGCTCTGTAACGTACGTGTAAGAATGGTCTTGAAATGTTCTGTCCTAATTGCTGGTCGTAAACTGTAGAAGTTCCTGCTGGTACTAATACACCTTCAATATCTCCAACTAATCCACGAGTAGTAGCGTCGTTTAAGTATTTCCAGTCAGTCTTATAGAAATCGTAAGAACCTCTTCTGAATCCAGAGAACCCTAAGTTCAATGCCATTTCAGAGCTGTTATTAAATACTCCATAAGAAGATCCTGTGCTGTAAGCTGAATTAACAGATGCTAACATATTATCTAGCCCTAAAGAAGCTGATCTGTTTAAGAACATCATGTTCTCTTCAATAGATCCTTGCTTATCTAATTCTTGTAATATTACGTCAAAGTCTGCAAGTCCATCAGCACCACCAAAATCTTGATCTGAATAAACTAATCCTCTATCTTCTAGAGCTGAGAATAATCCGTCAGAACCAGTAAGTTGAGTTCCTGCTGAAGTTCCAAAGTCAGCTGGCGTAATTGGTGACGCTGCTTTTTCAGCCTCTAGCATACTCATTTCTAATTGATCTTCAAAACGAATTCTAGCTTCGTGCTCAGATTTTAAATACCATAAGTATCCAGAAGTACCAGCTTCAGTAGTTACTTCAACCCATCCAATTTGAGCGGTATCAGAACCGTTCACATTGTACTTATCTCTTAAGATAATTGGTTTGTTACTAAATTGCTCGAAAGATGCATCAACAGAAGTTCCTGCATTAGAAGTCCCTTTTGCATATTCAGAACCGTATACGAATACCTTAGCTGCTGCGTGAACAGTAATAGCTCCTTGATATCCAGCTACAGTTAATGTAACAACTCCCGCCACTGGTGCAGATACTGCAGATACATAAGCTTTTTCCACAACTAAACCGTTTGCTGAAGCAATAACGATAGTAGCACCTGGGCCAATAACGTTTTGAGAAGCTCCTGCTGCGTTAGCTGGAATAATAACTGTAGTAGCTGTAGTTTCTACTGGGTCATAAGCTGCGTGTAATCTACCTTGCTCAGACCATACTACTACGTCTGAAGCCATAGGCATTTCTGCTCCTACCATACGTAAGAATCCAGAGATAGTACGGTTTCCGTATCTTTCTACTTCTTTCTCATATACTTCTGGTAAGAATTGTTGTGTAAAATCCATGTCTGATAAAGACAGGTAGTTGTCGTTAAACAACGTTTGTGTTGGTCGAGGAGTTAAGTGAGCTAATGCTCCAGTACTCCCTGTAAATGATCCGGCCATAATTTTTAATTTTAAGTTTTAAGTTTTAATTATTTTTTTCTTATTCCAAACTTAGAAGTTCCACCAGACTTAATTGACTTAAATGACATTCCCGAAGTCGGCTTGACGTTTTCATGAACACCCCTTGGGTCCATATCAATATTCTTCGATTTTTGTACACTTGCTTTCATAGCATCGGTTTTACCTTGCTCATAAAAGTGATTTGCAATTGCGTCTGCATTCATAGCTGTAAATAAAGACTTGTGATATCCCGCGGCGTCGCTCATTTCATTTTTATCGTTCAAGAACTTCTTGACAAAATTATTGATATCGCCTTGAGTGTCTTTAACCTGATCCGCATTTTTAACTCTGTAACGAAATTTCTTTTCACCAACATTGAAATCAAAACCTTTGAAATCATTGGAAAAAAGCTTTTCTGTTTTACTGTTAAATACAGATACTTGGTTTTCAGCTACTTTACTCGCTTCTTCGTTTTCTTTTTTATAACGATTGAAAAAGTCAACCGCTTTTTTTGTTTCTGGGTTTAAATTAGACCCAGCTTTTATTTCTTCGTAATACCTAGATTTTAATCCATCTAAGTGATTTTTAGCTTTTGCTAGCTCTTCTTTTCTAGCTAACTTTTTTCTTCGAATGTCTCTATCTTCATCAACCTCTTCGTCGTAAGAAAAATTGTCTTCCATTATAAAATCAATTTCTTCCCTATCTAAATGAGGTTTAGTAGTTTCATAAAATTCTCTTAGTAGTTGTGTTTCATTCAATGAAGCATAATCGGTGTTAAGTTTTACGTAATCTTGTAAACTCCCCCCAGTCTCATTCATAAACTCAACCACTTTTTGAATATTATCCGGTAATGCAATACCAGCATCCGCTTCAACTATAGCTTGCTCAACTTGTTCGTTAAGTTCTTCAACTTGTTCAGCTACTTCTTCGTTTACTATTTCTTCAAGAACGGGTTGTTCATCTTGAACGGGCTCTTGTTGTTGTGGTATTTCTTCAACCACTTCTTCGCTAATTGCGGCCGGTTGATCATCATCCACTGCATTTGTTTCTTGCTCTGGAACGGCATCAGTTTCTGGTTTGTTTAATAATCCTAAGTCAACCTTAATAACCCCGTCGTCAACTGACACAGGTTTAGGTTCTTCTACCTTGACTTCCTCAACGGTAGGTACTTCTTGTTCTAATTCTTCTGACATGATAAAATATTATATAATTGTTACTATTATTATTACCTAGGGTCTGACGAACCTAAGTTAAATCCACCGCCCATTGTATCGAACCCACTTGACTCGAAGTCTTGAGCTGGTAAATTGTTTTGTCTTTGTTGTATTAATTCACTTTGTTGTGTAGCTTGAAGTTTTGTTCTATCGTCTTTTCTATCTTCTTTGTCTACTATCTCTGATTTTCGCCCCTGCACTTCTAAACCTTTAAGCTGCAAGTTCATTTCAAATTCTAATTGCATTAACTCTTTCTTTAAAGTAGCTTCTTGCATTAATTTTTGAGTATCTATTTGCGCTTGGGCATTTGCTAACTCTATTTTTTGCTGAATCAAAGCTTGTCCTTTTTGAACTTCCGCTTGAGCAGCTACTTGTTGAGCTTGAGCATTTGCTTGAGCTTGTGCTTGTATATTTTGTTGTTGTATTTCTTGATCTTTCTTTTGCTTGTCTATCCTTCTTATTTTTAATAATTGGTTAGCTAGTTTAAGATTTTTAATTTCTCTTAAATCAATAGCATCAGATAAATCAATTAATCCACTTTGTACAGCTGCTTGTATATTGTTTTCTAACACAGCTCTTTCTTCTTCGTCTGGTTGTAACTCAATAAATATACCAAAATCATAAAGATACAAATCTTTCATTTCTTCTAATACAGCTACATTTTGATTACCTATTTTATGTATAAAAGCTTCTCTTGTTGGAGAATATTCTAATATATCTGAAATTCTTAATGATAACCCTTCACATAAGTCCGATGTTAAAAACAAACTTCCATCTAATATATGCCTTGTTGCTACATTTGAATTTGCTGCTGCCATTTTTTGCACGCCAACTAATGCTCTAGAATCAGGAGTACTTCCATCTCTAGCTTCATTCAATCCGGTTACGTCACGAATCATTTGCATGTAGTAATTGTAATTACCAATTAGTGATTGCATTTTACCTCCTCCAGCTCCTGTAGTTATTTCTTGAATAGGAACTTTGCCAGGATTCATATCGCCGTCTTGTGTAAATGATCTACCTATTACAGAACCTGTTTGAAAAAACATATTAAGTGCTTCTTGCGGATTGTAATTTGTACCGTTACCTAAATCAACCTCAGCTAAACCATCAGCATCAAGGTAAACTCCGTCTGGAACCATTCTTGACATTACTTGCTGTAGTTTTAAATGAGTTAATTGAATCATATCTGCAAATCCCGTTATACGACTTACTATAGATTCTATTCTACCTCGATACATTCTAGGAGCAACCATGCTATAATTCATTTTGACTTTAGAGTAATCACTCTTTGGTCTAATCATATTTTTAGCAAGTTCCCATTTAAGCATTCTTCCCCCAACAATCTTTACTCCCTCGTATAATACTTCAAGAGATTTAGATAACTTTTCAATACCATACTCTTCATATAATTCAGGTGGCGGATTGAATTGATCATCTTTAGGTATTATTTTTGCTGCTCCAGTTGCGGTTTCTTTTACTTTATAAACTTCATTAGTAAATGTTTTGTAATTAAAATACAATACCTGTACTGTATTAGAATCATCTTGATTTACGTTACTAATAGATCTATTGTAAAAACCGTTGTTACTAACTGACTGCCCAGCAATATCTTTTAATTCCTCATTGGTAAGCCAAGGGAATTCTTTTTTAAGTTCATTTAAGTGTACTGATCTTACTTCTCCTACATAATATATATCGTCAAAGTAAGGTGAATCTGTATATGACCAAACTAAGTTAACAGGGTCCACATATTCTACTTTAGCTCCTTCTGATTTTGTAAAAACATTTTTTACAGCACCAATACCTATAGTGGTTAAATCATAATTACAACGTCTTTTTATTAAGTCATAATTATTACCATCTAATAAGACTTTGATTGCTTGCTCTTCTGCAATCTCAACTTGTTGTTTATAAGTAAGTTGCATGTGAAGATCTAACTCTTCTTTATTTTTAGGTAATGTTTCAGGATCATTTTCAAATAAGTTAACACCAAACTCAGCAGAAGCAAATTCATTAAGCTCTTTAGTTTGCATGTCTCTTATTAAAGACTCCATGTATCTTGTACGTTTATCCACCCCATAAGGATCCTGTGAATAAGCTCTTATATCAAATAATCTATCAGAAATACCGTTAACTACTATATCTACAAATTTAGGTATAATAGGCACAGGTTTCCAATCCAAATTCAAATAAGATAAATCACCGTTTATAGATAACTCATCTTTATATTTTTGTATAGGTTGTTCGCCTCTAGCGTATAATCTTAAATTGTGAAAAGTAACTTGGTTGCTTTGAAACCTACTGCTATTACCTCCATTGGTATTATTGAACCACTCACTTTCTATAGCTCTACCTACAGTAGTACCATAATCCATGGACATCTTCTCCGCATCGCTAGCTACTTGGCTTGGAAAATAACTTGTTATAACTGACTCAGCCATATTTTTATTTTTCTATTAATTTTGATAAACCACCTTGGTTGGTGTATTTAGCTATTTTTAAACTTATTGTTTCTTTTTGTACTTGAGGTCTGGGATAATATAAATGTCTATTACAAGCCATTATAGCTAAGCCAGAACTTATAGCTGCATCAAACTTTGTTCTTTTATTTATATCAAAACCAGCCCAATCATTTAAAGTAGTATTAAAATACATTGCACCGTACTGACCATCTTCACGTAAACCTACGTGTTTGTCTATATATGTTTCGATAGCTGCCGCGTGTGCTTGTTTTATATCTTCACTAGAGTTAGGCATTCCACCAATTTCTCTTTCAGTTACAGATAATTTGTTCCACACTTTGTCAGGTCTATTCATTGAATACCCTCTGTATCCTCTTCTTTTAAAATAATACAATAATCTAGGTTTATTGTTTTCACATAATAAAGGCATTCCATAAAATATACAAGCCATTAATACATCTTCAAAAAATATCTCTGCGGTTTGTGGCCTAGCTATATATTCTAAAAAGAACGTATTAGCTGGAGCGTCTTCTAAACTGAATTTTGTCAAACCGTGTAAAGCTCCTTTAGATCCGTGCCCATCTGTTGTTCCTGATATATCATAACTATCACAACCAAATGCGCCCATATGATCATTACCTGGGGCTTTCAATCCTTTATTAACAACTTGTTTATTTTGTAAGTGCTCCCCGGGAACCCAAGATACTAAAAATCTTCCAGATGGATTAGGTGAAAATTTCACCGTAGAATCTTTTATTCCATTTACCCATTGAAAGCTTCCTCTTGTTAATACATTTGTATTACCTAAATCTTCGTTGTAATCTATTTGTTCGTATATTTTAACTAAATTAAATATACTATTTTTTGTTTCATCCCTAAAAGCGTGTTCTTCTGTTCTAGGAAATTGTCTATAAAATTCATTTAGAGCGTCCTGGTCGGACTTTAATCCTTCTGCCTCATTATTCCAGTGCTCTATAACCCCGATGTCTATAACGTCGCCGTATGGGCCTAGTACAGGTTCTTTAGGGGTATTAAATACAGGATGCCCATACTCATCAATAAATCCTTCATAATTCCATTCCATAGGAATAAACAAAGAATATAAACCTGAAGCGGTTTGGCCATTCCTATTTCTTTTAATAACATCTGAATTGTTATATAGTTTTTTAAAATTGTCTCCTCCTTTATCTAATGCATTTGAGGTTGAACCCATCATACATTTTCCAATAATTCTAGAACCTAATCTTAAACACGTTTTTGTAACTCGCCAGTTATTTAATATATTATTCGGTTTCTCCCACTTGCCACTTTCATCATGTACTAGTAGTTTTAGTTTTTCTCCATCGTATGCGTTATCACCGGTGTTTTTCCAATCGACGGTGGTATCAAGACCGTCAAGGGTCTCGGGCCTAACGGCTTTGGTGATGGACTTACGAGTAAGCTTTGATGCGGGGACCCTGTAGGCAAGTTCCGTCTTTGGCCTGTCCATACCGTCCTGGATCGGTTTAAAGAAAAACGGGTAGTTAACACTAATGGGTACAACCTTATCTGTGAACATTTTCTTAGCATCGGCTCCAGATTTGGACAAAATCCCAAAGCGTGAGTCGGACGATATTGTTGCCATATTAACCGTTTCCCCAGACGCCATGAATGAAAAGCCTGAACGTCTATTCTTGAGATATGACATTCCATAACAACGGGTGTCTGCTTTACAAGCTTCCCAGAAGATGTAGAATAATCTGTTTGATTCCCTAAAATCTGGCTGCCCAACATCAATCTTGGACCACTGCAAGTACATAAAGTGAGTACCAGTAATGTAAGTATCCAAGCCCTTATTATTGAACCAGTGACCGTTTTCTCTTTTGTTAAATTGTTCATCTATATAACTTTCCCATTTTAGCTTAAATGACTCTGGATAATCCCTCCAATCGAATATACTTTCAATTGATTTTAATTCTTTAGGGTATTCTTCAGGTGTCCATTTTTTATTTGATTTATCTACACTAGGCGGTGCTTTTGGTAAAGCTATTTTTAAGTTCTGTATATTGTATATTTCACCAATTTGCCCAGTCTTACTTATAACAACGATGTCGTGTTCTTTGTTATAACCATACTCCCATTTTTTAGCTTTGTTGAGTCTTGATATTGTAGTAAGCTTTACAGGAGTTACAATCTTATATAATGTTTGTTCGTACATTACTTAGATCTTTTTTCAGCGAATCCTTTAAAAGATTTTTCTTCTTTAATTTCTGCTGGTTTTTCGTCAAGAATATCTTGTTCAAGTTGTATCCTAGTAAGGATTTCAAAAGCATCAAATATAGCTAGCTTTTTTGTAGCCGCTGCGTTTTTAAGCTTGTCTGCAGCAAGATCATCTTCTGAATCTACAATAGATTCTTTGGCAACTTTTATAAGTTCTTCAACCGCTCTATGCCCAGCTTGGATTATACTCTTCTTCGTTTCCTTGATATTCATATTTAATTGTGATTGAATTTGTGGGTACTCTATAAATTCTATCGTTACCGATTACAAATTCATATTCTGCCCCAGGTCTAAACCCGACTAGATCTCCGTCTTTTAATCCTTTTAGTTCAGGATCTTTGAAGTATAAAACACCAACACCTTCTTTCTCTTTATCTAATGAAAATGATTTTGTTTCTTTTATAGGTTTTACGAAATTAAATCCTTTACAGCTTTGCCAGTTGCTTTTTCTTTTGTAAGCATAAACCTGATCTTCAGTTGCAAAGTATATATTATCTTTATAGTAAGATCTACTATTTTTTTCGTCACCTCTAATGTCTCTAAAACGTCTAAATACATTGTGATGCACTATTACTTGATCACCTTCTTTTATATCAGTATCTGATAATTTAGGTACGGATATAACCTTGGCTATTCTATTTGAATAATTATGATTTTGTAATTCTGTATTTAACAATAATTCGTTGCCTTCAATATTCTTTACATTGTTATATCTTTCGCCTATAGGCTCTATGATAAAATTAATTAATGACTTCATTAATATTGCAAGTCATATTCTACTGCAATTGCCATATTCTTATTAAAATCTTTCCATGGCATTATCTCGTTATTCTTTTCTATATATATTGAGTACTTAGTATCTTCTTCAATTATATTTTTTATGGTATGACCACCATACACTTCCTGTCCAACAGAGTAGTGCATGGCATCATTTTTGTAGTCTTTACCAATACTTATCTTTCTAACTATCTGATTCATTTTCTTTGATTTCTCCAGTTTGGATATCAATTTGAACCTGGCCATAAGTTTCTTCTAACGTTTTTTGAGTTTCTCCTAAAGCTTTTTTAGCCTCAACTCCCGCTAAAATAAGTTCTTGTTTTTGCATTTCTAAACCACCAATTTGCATTTGCACTTCGTTGATTTTACCAATGACCCCTTGTAATTCTTTTAACTCTACTTCTGATAATTTTTTAGACATAATAATATGATTTAATTGTTTATATAATAACTATATAGTTACTTGTTTTTAAGCATTCTTAATGACATGCAATCATCAGAGTTGCCGGGTTAGTGCCTTCTATTAACACATAATCAACGATTACTGGCAAGTATGTCCCTGCTTGTACTCCTTGAAAAGATACTGCTTGAGAAGCTAAAGGTGTGTTATCAACTCCTGTAATAGTAATAACTGCCATTGAAGTACCTCCTGCTATTCTAAGTGTTTGTCCTACTACATAACCACTACCTGTGTTATTTAGTACGGCAGTAACAATTGCACCACTACCATCTACAGTGATATCTACGGTTAAGCCAGTTGCATCTGTACCATCATCGTTTAAAGTTGCTACTGCAGCTCCAGTGGTATAACCTGCTCCTGGTGATGTTATTGTAAAACTTTCTACAACACCTCCAAGTGTACTAGAAAGTATAGCTTTTACAGTACCGCCTCCGCCAACCCACAAAGAAGCTTTGTTAAGGTTTGTAGAAGCATTAATTGTATTGCTTGGTGTTACTACTTTGCCAAACTCTATAAAGTCTGGCTGATTTAAAAATTGTCCCATTATTTTTGTTTATTTTTTATTTATTTTTGTTGCTTTTTCCCAAGTTCTTCCTACAAAATAAGCTCCGTAAACAGTAACTAATAATGTTTGAAATATAGGTATATACTCTTTTGCTATTTGAAACTCTCCAATGTTACCATCAGTAAATGCCAACGCTGTAAATATAACCGTTATATATATGAGTATAATTGGCCGGATATTTTTAGACAAGAAACTGTCACTTTCCATATCTGACTTCCAACGATCTGTTACTTGAGCTTGAGCATTTGTATCGGCTTGTTCTAGTATTTCTATAACTTGCTTTTTAATAGTAAGCTTCTCTTCTTCAGTTGTAGTTAACTTATCAATAGCGCTGCCAATTTCTTTAACAACACTACCTGTAAGCCATTGAAATAACTTTTTCATTTAATCTTTTATCTTAATAGCATCTGCTGCTTGTCCTCTTTTTCTAGTAGCTTTTGCTTTTAATCGTGTTTCTTTTCTTTTAAGTCTTAAAGCTTTTTGCTTGTTACCATTCTCTAAAGCTTGTTGGCCTTTTAGTCTAGCTCTTGCTGCTCTATCACTTGCTCTACCTGCTGATTTAGCTTTTCTATTAGCTTTACGTACGTCTCTTTTAGAAGGCTTTTCTGTTTTAGTGTTACGCTTTACAACTTCTGCTTTAAGTTGTTTTGGATCTAACTTTGTAGATATTTCTATTTTTTTAATTCCTTTAGGTTCTATTACAGAAGCTGTTTTAACCTTTTTTCTAGGTGGTGTATCTTTACCTTTGTTTTTAACATCCCATCCTTTACCGGCCTTATATGAAGCGTTTTGACGTTTAGCTTCTTTTATATAAGTAGCTTTGTCCATCTTACCGTATGTTTTTTGATCCCTATTTTTATAAGCAGTATCGTATGAAACTTTTTTAGTTTTAGTGGCTTGAGTTTTGGTAGTGTCTACTTTAACGTCTTCTTTTTTCTTAGCTCTAGATTTATAAGTACCACTGGCTTTAGCCATTGCATATTCTTTAGCAGTATAACCTTCAGTGCTACCTGCTTTGTTTTTTGTATCGTAGTCGTAAAGATTCTTTTCAAAAGATTTAATCCTACCTGCCTGTCTTACGCTTCTATTCATAGCGGAATCCATTTGTCTAGGATTAACATTTTTAGATGCAGCTTTTGTATTTGCATTTAAAGTAGATACATCTTTTCTATATTGATCCATGTTCTTTTGATAATTAGATTTATCTTTCGCAGCTTTCTTTGCTTTGCTTGCAGCTAAGTTGTCGGCTTTTACTTTGTCTTGTCTAGACATTTCATTTCTAAAATTGTCCATTTTTTTAGTAAGTTCAGGGTCAGCAACTGTTTGCTTAGCAGGTGAAGACATCTTCATTTTAATAGGAGCTCCTACGTTAAGTAATGGTTGTGTAATACCTCCTTTAGTAGTTCTTTTAATTTTCGCCGTTATTGGTGTGTTTTTGAAACTCATTTTTTTTTATTTTTTGTATGGTAACATTTTATTTAGTTTTTCTTTTCTGTGCTGGCACCCGCACGGGATGTTTAAACCCTCTGAAACTTTTTCTACTAAAGTCTTGATTCCTGTTGCTTTAGTTATTTTTTCTACCGTATCGCCTAGTCCTTTTGATTCCATTAGCAATTCCATTTTCTTAATGCTAAAGCCTTTCTTGTAGGTTTACCATTTGGTTTTTTCATTGGTCCTTTTACCCCGCTCATTCTTGCACAAAAAGATTTTCTACGATTAGCGGCTTTACTACCAGGCTTCAATTTAGATGGCTTTGTTGTTACAGCGGTCTTTAATTTTGAACCAGGATTTTTTCTTTTATAATCATCAACACCTTTTTGGTTTAAACCTCCAGATTCCGATTGCCCCTCTTTCCTTGTCCATGCTCCTGTTTTCTTAGCAGGCGAGCAGTTTTTTATTTTACTTGTAATTGGTATAGCCATTAGTATCTCTTTTTAAACATTGAGCCTTTCATTTTGTAAGGAGAACCGTTCATTTTACCAGGAGCTGCTTTAATAGCTGCTTGTAAATGCTGAGGTAATTGATTTTGGCTACCTTTTAATGCTTTTTTTGCTGGGCTTGTTGATCTCATTTCGTTTGGTGATTTTTTCTTTTCTTCTTTTTTATTTTTGTTAGCGGCTAGCTCAGCTGCTTTTTGAGCTTTAGTCACTTGCACTTTTTCACTATCTTCTCCAACGGTTTTAGCTCTATCAAAACCAGCTACATCTCTTGATCCTCCTCTTTTACCGGAAGCTCTTGATTTAGCGTTTCTATCTGCTAAAGCTTGAAACTCTTTTTGTTCAGCAGCATTTTCTTCTGCTCTAACCTGCCTCTTCCAATCTCTTCTACTAACACCGTCTGGTCTTTGTTTAAGTTTAGATTTTCTAATTTGCTTTTGTTCTTTCTTTATGGATCTTTGCATTCTAGAAATTTGCCAAGGCTCCATTACGTCTCCTTTTTGAGCTACTCTTATTGGAACTTCACCCATTTCTTTTTTCCCTTTAACAACCGTCTCCTCTACTACGGTTCCAGTTCCTTCGAATTTATGAAAACCAGAACAACCAGGTGTACCCACGGGTTTACCTTTACAGTATTCATTTTGTTTTGCCCATTTTTTTTCTGCTTCTCCTGTTGCTTTTGTCCCCGTGAAAGTTTCAGTAGGCTCTTGGGTTACTGTTTTAGTGGATTTTACATCTTCTCCTTGACTTTCATAAAAGCCTTTAGCTTGATCGTCATTCTCAACCTCTATAGCTTGAGACGCTTGGCTTAACAGGGGAGATCTTTTTACTCTACTTGTGATTGGTAAGTTCATATTATTCTTCTGTTATGTTAGTTTTTTTTTCTTGTTCTTCAGGTGTAACGGGTTTTGCTTTTCCGCTTTGTATTCTTTTTTCAATTAAAGCCCCATGATCAACAAAGGATTTAGAATTATGCATATCGCTTGCACCCATAACTAATCCCATATTCATTTTACAAGCACTTGACGCTTTAGCTGTAATTGATTTTGCTTTATATCCCATATTACTGTTTTTTATATGCTTCTCTTTCCCATTCAAAATCCCCGCCTTCTTGCGCTGACTTACCTGTTTCTTCGTCTATTAGTTGTCCACCTACTCTTTTATAAACTCTAGCTGGCGACTTTGTATCCATTTTCCAAGTTACCTTGTTGTCATCATAGTGCAATCTTCCTTGAGCCATTTGATCTAAATGAACTTTTTCGTGATTTACAGCTTCTTCTTTTGCTTTACCTTTCAATGACTTGTCTATAAATATAGTACCATCATTATTAGCTTCACCTAATATATCTCCATCTAAATCTTTTTTAAAAACAGGTGTATTATATGTAGAAGTTTCTTTGTCTATTCCGACAAGATCTGCAAAATCTTTAAGTTTAAAATCCATTATCTCTCTTTATCTCTTATCATATCATCAATAGCTTTATTAAAAACTTTATCTGTATATGTTTTATTATTATAAAATACACTTCTTGCCGATGTAGGTAAATCTTCTTCTGCTAATAGTATTCTATATATTCTACTTATTAAATGCTTACCTTTCGTAGATACTTTATATACTGCGTATTTAGAACTCGTTCTATTACGCTCTTTAAAAACATCGATCCAACCGTTTCTACGTAAACGCTCCCATCTATTTTTATCCCAAGTATAAGTGTAAACGCCATTTATAAAATCATTACGAGTAAAAAATTGTTTGCAATCTAAATACACAAGTAATTCTAAATCAGCGTCTTTCAATCCATAAGTTTTACAGGCCCACCTTCTAACGAGCCTGTAATACTTTAATAAATTTATATCTCTAAGATCTGAAGCTGTTAGTCTCATTCAACTATAACTACATCTCCAACTGTAATAACATAATAAAAATTATCTTTCCATTCGATACCATGACCAGCATGCTTATCATACCTGATAATATCTCCTTCATTAATACCTTCTATCTTGTCTCCTACACTTATTACATTAGCTTTTAAATATCTAATGTCTGTATCTTGCTTTTCAGTTAATTCAATGCCTCCTACTTTCTTTGGAGCTTCTTTGATTTTTTCTATAATTATATAATAATTGATCGCTTTCATTACATCAATCTTTTATTGCTAATTACACAATCTGCAGACACAATAGTTGTTACAACACTTACAGCGTTTTTAAGAGCTGACTTAGTAACTAACACAGGATCTATAATACCGGCTTTAATCATATTAACTTCTTTGCCAGTTTTAACATCAATCCCTCTATTTTTTATTGTTTGCTTTTTAACTTCAATAATACCAGCATTGTCTAGTATAGTGTAGTAAGGTGATTTAATTGCTTCAAACAATATCTCTTCTCCTTTATTCTTAGCCTTCAAGTTATTAGCAGCATTCAATAAAGCAATACCTCCCCCTGCTACAATACCCTCTTTATAAGCAGCTTTAGTTGCGTGAATTGCATCTTCAACTCTATCTTTCTTTTCTTTAAGCTCTACTTCAGAATCTGCTCCAACATAAACAATACCAACTTTACCAGTTAACATTGACAGTCTTTGCTCTAACTTTTTCTTAAAGAATGGATTAGTTTCTGTTTCAATACTTTTAGTAACCTCTTCAACTCTGTGAGCTACATCTATTGATTGCTCTATCTGAAGCACTGTTGATTTTTCATCTGTAACAGCTTTTTTAACGCTACCTAGTACATCGGGATTTATTAAATCTAAATCATCACCAAGTTCCTCGTTTATTATCATTGCCCCAGTAAGTAATGCTAAATCATCCATTGTATCTTGCTTTGTTAAACCAAAACCAGGTACATCAACAATATTAACTTTTATATTACCTTTAACTTTATTCGATAACAATGTAGCATATGGTTGTTGTTCCATATCGGCTACAATCAATAAACTTCTTTTACTCTTTATAACGTGTTCTAAGACGCTTTGTATTTTTCTTATGTTAGGAATAGGGGATGAAACAATAAGCACGTAAGGATCGTCTAAAACAGCTGTGTGTTTGTCTTTGTCTGTTATTAAATGCGTTGACTTTAATCCACTATCAAATTGTACTCCTTCAACAAAATCCACGTAAGTTTCATTTGTATCAGATTCTTCCATTAATACAATTCCATTTTTTCCAACTTTTTCATAAGCTTCTCCAATCTTGATCCCAAGCTCTTTGTCATTATTGCAGCTAATGATAGCAACGTTTTGTAGCATTTGGCCTTTAACAGGAGTACTGGTCTTATCAAGATATATTTTAACTTTGTTAGCACCGCTAATAATGCCTGCTTTAAGTTCTCTAACTTTTTCTTCATCTAAATGTTTGTTTGTAATCTTTAAAAGAGAATTAGCAAGGACGGTAGATGTTGTCGTACCGTCTCCTGCTTCTCTTACAGTATTTCTAGCTGCTTGCTTTATAAGGGTTGCTCCTATGTTCTCGACCGGATGTAGTAAGACTACGCTCTCTGCAACGGTTACTCCGTCTTTTGTTATTACCGGTCTTCCTAAGGCATCTTCGTAAATTACGCATTTTCCGGAAGCTCCTAATGTGGACTTCACTGCGTTAGCTAACTTTTCGACACCTGCTATAATTTGATCATTTGCGTCTTTCCCGAATGTGAGAGTTTTAACAATCTCACTTGGATTATTGTATTCCATTTAATTAAATTTGATTATATTTTTATTTGAATGTTTTTACTACTTTTGGTCCGTTAAGAAATTCAACTTTTTTTGAATAGTAAGCTACAGTTTCATCTATAGCATCTTCCGCTTGTTTTAAAGTTTCCCTTCTTGTTACATCATTCCATACATTTTGATTTTTTAAATCTTGATATTCGGTTTGATAATAACCATTAATTAGTTCAACAATCCGCCAATTTTTTTTATTGGCTATGTGTTTCCAAAGATCCGTATAATCTTTAGACGGTGATGGGTGACTACTCCATGAATTAGTCTGGTAAAATGTTGTCATTGGTTTTGGTTTTAATTTGACAATTGGTTTTCTGTAATGAACAGGTTATGGTTTTATTATTACGTATTATTCTTCATCGTTAACTGGAGGTGTTGGCGTAGGATTTTGCCATGTAAAATACAAGTCTTCATTAACAGGTGTTATTTGAGATTGTATGCTTGCAGCTATACTAGCTTGCATTTGATCTACATCTAAAGATCCTTCTAACCAACCAATAACTATAGCTTCAAAAGCTTCAGTATCCTCGTAAGGTGTAAAAGGCTCACCTGCTACATACGTGTAACTTTGCGTTCCAATGTTAGTTGATGAGTACGTAACTCCTTCGGACTCTTCAGAACCTGTGTATCTGTAATGCACTGTGTAGATTACATTGTCTTGCCCATCCGCTTGGATGTGAGCGTTCATTTGTGGGATATCCCATTTGTAAATAATTGCCATTTTTTAATTTTAAAGATTTATTTATTTATTTGTTTATTTGTTATGGAAAGCATAATCCTAAAGAAGCAACTACTCCGCTTCCGCCTGTTATTCTGTAATACCCAATTGTTGCTGGAGGCGACGCTCCGTTTTGAATTGTGTAAAAACCGTTTCCAGTTGTTGTTGTTCCTGTGGAATTATCATAAACAGTATCCCCTGTAGTTGGGTTATTACCGCTACCGTCGTGATATTTTGTTGTATTCACAGATTGAGTACATATAAATTTAGTATCTGATTGTCCTGAGCCAGAACTAAACGATGTTAATGTTGTACAGTCTTTGTCGTAACCGTACCAATCGGAAAATCTATATGGATAAGCTATAGGCATAATTTAATTTTTAAGGGCATTGACACCCATTAGTTGTTACTACTCCAGATGAACTAACGGAAATGTTAGGACACTCACTTGATGTACAACCAAAAAATGTTCCTTGACCAAATATCCAATATGAATAAGTTTGCGAAGCACCCGTCCAAGCTGTATATGATCCATTTACATAATCATATAAAACATCATTTGTTACTAAACCAGTAATAGGGTTTCTGGTCGTAAAGACAGTTACATCTCCACCACCTACTTGAGCTAATGTCAAAGTAATTTGAAAATAAGTTCTATCAACTGGATTTGGTGTGCATCCATCGTTTACTGTAGGGTATGAATTACCAGAACCGTGAGAGTTTCCGCCATTTATCATATCGTACATAGATATTGGTCCAGTTATAGTTCCTGAACCCCACGTTCCGTATAAAGCTTCTTGCGCTATATCTAACATTGACAATGCTCCTGATGCTGGTACCGCCATTATATATTACAATTACAGTTATTACAATTACACGGTTTTGATTTTAATAAATCTATTTCCGCTTTTAATTCTTTTATAGCTTCTAAAAGTATAGGTGTTATTCCTTGATACCTTAAAGATAAATTTCCTTTACCGCTATCTCTAACAAGTTCTGGCAACACTTCTTGAACATCTTGAGCTATAAAACCTATATCTTCTTTTATATCTAATATACTATCACTATCTTTCCAATCAAATGTAACACCTTGAAGCTGCATTGCTTTACCTAAAGCACTTTCAATTGGCTTGATGTTTTCTTTATATTTTTTATCAGAAGGAGATCCATATGCTATAACATCTCCTTTTACTGTCAAATCTCCACCACCAGTACTACTGGTGTCTAAATCCATATAAGTAGTTTCACCCGTACCTGCCGCATCATTACTCCAACTAAACCCGTAACCATTTCCAGCTGTTACTTTAAACTGACCAAATTTACTACCTGTTGCATTTGGTTTTAAGTGTAGAACAGCATTCCCAGCTGTACTAGACTCAATTACGACGTGAGCGTTAATAGCACTAAATCTTGCAATTGCACCACTCGTAGTTCCATCTCTAACATCTAATAAATATGATGGACTAATAGTCGGTCCGATCCCGACGTTACCAGCTGTATCTATAACCATTCTTTGCGAGGTTTCGTCATTCACAAAGAACTTTAATTTTTCGTCACTGGAGTTAAATTTTATAGCTGCCATTTGACCAGTACCTGCCTGAGCATCGTTGAAAACTATACCTGCGTCTGTTTCAGCTGTGTTAGTTACTCTTATATTTGGTGAAGAACCATAAACCTCTAGCATATCGTCAGGGCTAGCCGTCCCGATCCCTACGTTTCCTGCGTTTGTTACTGTTAATTGTTCTGTAGCTGTAGTTTGGTTATATAATCTAAAGCGACCGTCAGATTCTATTGTTTGTAGAAATCTATGATATGAGTCAGTTTTTATATCTAATCTCGCCGCTGTTGTAGTACCAGTTATTGTTACTATAGCATCTGTTCCGCCATTAACTTCTAATTTGGTTGCAGGACTAGTAGTCCCGATACCTACGTTGCCGACTGAGTCGATACGCATTCTTTCGTTTCCGTTTTGTGTTTGAAACGTCATAAACCCACCAACAGAGCTACCTCCTCTATAAAAAGCTATTGTTGCGTTTTCAGTATTATTATAATATATGCCTTGTCTAAATACAGCTGTATTAGTACTAGTATCTTCTACTTTAGTAGAAAACCTAAAAGCTTGTTCACCAGAATTAATAACGTTTTGCGCTGTTCCTCCTGCGCCTTGAGAAATTTCTAATTTAGCACCAGGACTAGTCGTTCCTATACCTACGTTACCGCCGTTGAAGTATGAGTTTCCGCTCATTGATATGTTTGCTATGTAAGTACCGCCAGTGTTTCTAAATCCGTAATTTTGATCACCAAACACTCTAACGTAATTACCTCCATAAAAAGCACTATTTCCACTTTCAGTTACTTGAGCTATTCCAGCTACGTGTAACTTAGTATTTGGACTAGCCGTCCCAATCCCGACGTTGCCATCTCCTCTTACTACAAAAATATCACTAGAACCAGCTCTTGCTGCAAAAGCATATGACGAAGTTCCAGTTTGTGCTGTTCTTGCAAGTAAACCATATCCATTTGTACTATTAGTATTTTCAATAAAAGCCGCATAATCTCCTGCTGTACTAGCTGTTACAAATAATTTATTATCAGGACTATCCGTCCCGATCCCGACGTTACCATCAAAATACGAAGTTCCATCAGAATTAACATTCATTATAGGTACACCAGATATGTCAGCAACTGAGAATATGTCACCAGATAGATCATCTGTAACTGAGAATAACTGACCTTGTGTTCCTTGTACGTCAAGTTTAGCGTTAGGTGTTGATGTTCCGATACCTACGTTTCCAATGTCCGTAATTCTCATTCTTTCAACATCCTCTCCTGCTCCTGCTGCATCTGTACCTCTTGATGTATGAAAAACTAAATTACCACAGCCTTCTGAAATAACACCATTATCACCATTTGAATCTCGAATTAACATTCCGATTCTTGCTTGTGGAGTAAAATTAGCATTTATATCTGTACTTTTAAAATCTATAAAAGACCCCATAGAGTCGTCTGCAACAATATCAACAGCGTTTTGATGTAAAGTCAATAAAGTAGGTGCGCCTCCTGATACTTCATAAAGCTCTAACTTACTTCCAGGCAAAGTCGTCCCGATCCCGACGTTACCGTCTTGCTTAATGTATAACCTAGAAGATCCATTGGTGCGTAGATTTAACCCATTAAAACCTTGCAATTCTACATCGCTAGATCCTCTTCTTATATAATGAGCTGTATTGTCAAAATATATATATTCATTTTGAGGTATATGTATATCACCATTAACAGATAGTTTATACCCAGGACTCGTAGTACCTATACCTACGTTTCCACCACTTGTAATACGCATTCTTTCTGAACCTGCCCCACCTGCGTATATTCTTACATTACCAGTGCCTGCTACTGCTTTTAATCCTAAATCTCCGCTACCAGCATACACATATCTCATTCCCGCCCAAGAGGAATTAGTGTAATTACTACCTATAGAACCAATTTTTAGCGCATCATTATTATCATTTAATATATGTATTTCCGAATAATCACCAGTACCCGTGCCTGTTGTTTTAAATTTTGCTATTATATCATCACCAGAGCCGCCTATCACATTCAACTTAGAACTAGGACTAGTAGTCCCGATACCGACGTTGCCTGGATTTGTGAAATAAGCGTGTGTGCTGTTTCCGTTTAAAGTTAAATATGAAGCCAAACCGCCAGATCCATCATCACAAGTAAATACAATATTTCCATCATCTTGTCTGTTTCTAATTGTTAAACTACCTGTGTAGTTATCAATAAATGAATCAGTACCATTGTGAAATATTTGAAGATCTTGTGAAGCACCAAATCTAGCATAAACCTGATCACCGTAATTAGTATGATCATTAAATTGGGTTACCCCAGTCATCGTACCACCGGCTAGTGGTAAGTAATTTCCAATAGGCACCGCTGCTGCTGCTGCATCTGCGTAAGCAGTTGTTGCTATTAGTGTGGAATTATCACCAGCTGTTTGTGTTACACCTGTAGTTGCTGTGTTTATTGTGCCGTTTAGGTCACCTAAGAATGTCGGGGATGTTACCGCTCCTACAAAAGTTGCGGTTCCTGTAGGGTATATTTTTAAAAGATGATTATAACCCCAATGACCTATTGTTACATAATTAGTCTCACTGTTGTCTGCATTCCAGTTATATCCTATAAAACCTGAATTACGATTGTTTGTTTCTTTACCAAATAATAATAATTCCGTTTGAGCTGCTGTAAGGTTGTCGTTAATAGCTTCTAACGCGTGATTAAAAGTATTTGATGAACTATTATTAAGTCTTAATATAGGTGAGGTTGCATCACCTGCTGAGTTTATTACTACATCCCCTGCAAAAGTTGCGTCTGTTCCAATAGTTGCTAAAGTTGTTGTAAATGAAGATTGATTTGTAGATGAGCCAACACCGCTTGGTCTTAAAAAAACTGTTCCTGCTCCATTAGGTCCTATTACAGCGCCTACTCCAAGCCCAGAAAATCTATCCGCAAAAACCGTAGCGTTAGTGCCTGAAGTTGTTATGTTACCACCAAAAGTTGTATCATTACCACTAACTGTTATTGGTGCATTACCTAAAGTTTCTGAATCTGTAACAGAACCAGCACCTTCCCATAAAGCTACGGTCTGACCTGTACCTACACCTGATAATACAGATGAATTATCAATCTTTTGCCATTGACCAGTACCACTAACATCGTTATATATAACCCAGTCACCAACAGCCCAAGTATCAGGCTCAGTACCTGTACCATTAGGCTCAGCAGTACCAGCGGCGCTACAGATATAATAGTAACCAGATGTTTGAGTTACACCACTTAAATCAGGTGAACCATATCCACCACCACTTGGATCCCAAGCACCTCTATATATTGTAGCCCCAGTAATTAAGCCGTCTACATAACCTTTTGTTGTTAGTGTTGATGATGCGTCTCCAGAAGATGTGGCTGTTGTTGCAAATGCTTGATCAGCAAAAGTTCCATTTCCGTCATTGTCAATACTTAGTAAAGTTGCGTTATTGTTTATGAAATCAAACCCTCTAACTGTACTGTTTAAATTAAATGTTGCAGCTGTAGAATTTGATTCTATTAAAAATGTATTAGTGCCTGTTATTGTTGCGCCACCTGTTACATTAACGCCTGTGCTTGTGGTTTCAAACTTTTTAACATTATTATAATATGAAGAAACACCACCATTAGCGATAGCAATAATCATATTTTCAGCAGCATTAGATTCTATTCTTACGGTGTTAGATGATATTTTTAAATCTCCTACTCCTATATCTTTTATATAACTATGACTTGCATCGTGGTATATTTCAAGATCATTTCCTGTACCTAATAGTATTTTTTTATTATCTGGTAAATTAACGTCACCGTCAAAAGTAGAAAGACCACTTGAGTTGACATCCAGTATCGGTACACCAGATATATCTGACACAGCGAATATAGATCCGCTTAAATCATCGGTTACTGAAAACAGTTGCCCTTGTGAACCCTGTATATCTACAACAGTTCCACCTGATGCGCCTGTTACAATTAGACCTTTCTTTATTTTAAATTCGTTTGCCATATTATCTTTTTTTCAATATCCAAAAAGTTGTTATTCTATAATCCAAACCTGGATTTTTGTGCGTTATAATTTTGTATTACTTCTGATGCAGTAAGTACTCTATTGTATATTAGAGTATTTGCGTATTGAAAATTTACTACAGGGGTATAGGTGGAATGTATTGTCCCGAGTACTATTCCGCTATTATTGATATTAGGAGCTGTGCTTTCTGCTCTCAATACTGTTAAGTCATTTCCTGTATAGCTTGTAGTATTTTTCCATATTGTACAATTCGCTCGAGTCATTGCACCTGCTGTTTTTTGCCAGGTGACAAACACCCATTCGTTTAAAGGATATGTTTGCCCAGAAGTGAATGTAGCTCTACTCCAAGTATCTATTGTGATTTCATTTACGTTTTGAAACCACCAGGAATTTATACCTCCATTTGTAGCATTACCGCCAAAACCCCATATCCCTGCATAATTAGCCCCATTTGACAACCTTTTTACCCACATTGATATGGTAAAACTGGGATCTCCTTGTAACTCTGTTGGTGTAGTTGATCTTAACACGTAATCGTCAAGTCCATCAAGTACTATTGAACCACCATTTCCAGAATCAAAAGTAGGTCCATTCACTAAAGCACAGTTACTATCACCAACTATATCAACCCAATTAGTTCCACTACCCGGATAAGATCTTTCACTTGCTGCATCAATTCCAAATATTAATCCGTCTGTTACTATGTGAGGTCCTGTGTACATTATATAAATCTGTTTTTTAGTGCGTTATAGTTTTGTAATACTTCTGCAGCGGTTAATGCTCTATTGTAAATTTTATATGTAGCAATATTTATAGGTGAATAGAAGTTGCTAGCATTAGCAGAAATTCTTCCTAAACACACGCCGGTTGTACTAGTGTTAAATTGATTTGCTCTTGTAGCACTTCTGGTTTTAGTTAAAGAAGTTTCAACTCCGTTTATATAACATTTAACATTTGTTGTTTCTGTACCTGGACCATTTTTAGTCCAGACTAAATGAATCCATTCGTTTTCTGGATAAGTTACTGAAGTTGCTAGTCTAGTAGAATCATACACATCTAAATTTATAAGATTTTGAGTGGGTGTCCAGCCTGATATTCCATTACCTTGTCCTACACCACCTATTCCCCAAAATCCATTACCTGCGCCAACGTTTGTGCCAGTTCTTCTTTTTACAAACATATCTGCGGTAAAACTTGGATCTCCATCAAGAGATGTTGTGCTTACGTCAGCTTGCATATAATCATCAGATCCGTCAAATTCCATAGTACCGTAATTAGCTGTAGTATAAACTACACCATTATATAAAGTTGCATCGTTGTTGTCTCCACTTAAGTCGTTCCAAGCTATTCCAGTACCAGAGTAGCTTCTTACGCTAGCGGCATCGTATGCAGATACTAATCCATCTGTTATTATATCTGGTCCTCCGTATGCTCCCATATTATTCTGGTGGATTAGGATCAGTCCATTCTGGAGTAGCCATTATTGCTAATATCTCTTCGTGAGTGTAAGGTCCTTCGTATGAACTTAATGTTGATACAAATGAAGGCTCTGCACCTTCCCATTTTAATACTGTTTGTAGACCATCAACTGATAGTCTAACTGTTTCTTCTGATGTTTCCATAACTTGATTGAAATCAACCAATGCTATTTCAGACATATTTATTGTAATGTATGTTATCATAATCCGAATCTTGATTTTTGTGCGTTATAGTTTTGTGCTACTTGGGTATCTATTAAAGCTGTGTTATAAATTAAAGTATTTGATATGCTTCCTGCAAACGCATAGCTATTACTGTAACTCCAACCAATAGTTCTTATAGAAAAATCATTAGTTGAAGCTGTTCTTGTAATATCTACTTGCTCCCCATCTATATATAATTTATAAGTACCACCACTTCTTGTTGCTGTAATTTGAGACCATTTGTCACAATAAACACTTTCAGATACAGTAAAGATAGCGCCTGTTTCGCCGTCCATTGTCACTCTAATTTCATTTTGTGCAGATCTATACCAAATATACCCCTTATAAGAGTTTCCCCCAGTATACAAACCGCCTCCTATAGACATTCTTGAAGATGTAGCTGGAAATTGTATCCATTGAGTTATTGTAAAATCATTTAATACAAGTGCAGTTCCAGAGTTTAATACTATCTGATCATCAATTCCATCAAAACCCCACTTACCTCCTTGATTTGGATTGTAGCTAACACCGTTAACTAAAGCTACAGTATTTGCACCCGCTAAGTCAGTAGCCGTAGTTCCTGATCCTGGATAACTTCTTTCACTTCCAGCGTCTACTGCAAACACTAATCCATCTGTTACTATATTTGGTCCTCTATAAAATCCCATTATATTGCTCTTATTAATGATTTAATTATCCAGTCATCTGAAGTTACTGTTGCTATAAGTCTTAGGTTTGTACCTGATTTATCTACGCTTAGCGTAACATCTGACGTGTCACCTAAGTCATTGGTCGATGTTTCTGTAAACTCTACGTTTGTTCCATCGTGGCAAGCATAAACTGTACCTGATCTTATATTTCCAACCTTCTTGATAACAAAGTCAAAGAATGCCGCTGTGTATGTTGATGTAGAAACCTGAGCAACTACTTCAGCACCTGTATCTACATTTGTGTTTGATTGGTTTGAAAGTAAAGCTGCTTGTATTTTTATATTACCATTAACATCAAGCTTTTGACCAGGACTAGTAGTTCCAATACCTACGTTACCTGTGGAGGTAATGCGCATTCTTTCGTTTAGACCACTTAGATATGTAAAAAACTGCATATATGAAGCAGTCGGACTTGACACATTTTCAGTTCTTGTTGTGATTCTACCAGTTGGCGAATATCCACTATTTAAATGAAAATCTAAAGCAACACCACCATTAGTGACCAAATTAGCTGTTTGATTAACCAAGGATAAAGTGCTTAATAATCCTTGGAATGAACCACTTAAAGAAGAAATGGGAGATTGCTGATTACTTGTACCTCCCCCTACTTGTAGTTTAGCTGTAGGACTAGTCGTCCCTATACCTAAGTTGCCTCCGTCGTCTATAATAAGTTTAATATCTGAACCTGGACTACCTTTACCTACTTGAAAACTTGACTGAGAGCCACCACCATTTCTTATATAATATTGCTCGGTATTATTCGTATTGTCAAATAATATTGCTCCGTTACTTGGCAAATCAATATTACCTGTTACCTCGACACCTGCACTTATGGTCCTGAATTTCTGTGAAGCATTATAGTAAAGATTTACTGAACCACCATCGGATGCAATAATCATATTTTTTGTATCAGCAGAGTTGTTTACAACAAAATCAGTAGCATTTATAACTAAATGTCCTGTACCAGCATCTGAAATTCTACTATGACTACCATCATGATATATTTCAAGATCTGGCGTTGTAGCATCTCCAAACTTTAGCTTAAAATCATCTGGCATTAAAACTCCAGCAGTTCCAGTCATTGTTCCACCAGCTAGTGGTAAGTAAGCTCCCACGGGTGTTGGTCCAAACGCACCAGTACCTAATTCTCTTTTTTGTATTTGATTACTTGCAGAGGTTACTAGTTGTACTGATATATTATCTATACTACCAATAGTATTTGGAGAAGATTGTAAATATATTCTATTATTGGATGAAGCGTAAGTTATAGTAAATGTTTCAGCATATGTACCATTAGTAGTTCTTACTGGGGTTGATCCATATCCTCCTACATTTATTGCAAATCCACCCTGTGTAATTCCAGATATAGTATAAACAATTTTGTAAGTGTTTCCTGGACCTGATGATGGTAGAACGTTGCCTTGTTCAAAATACCTAATTATAGAATTTACTACACAATTAGCTTTTCCGTTAGCTATACTCCAAGCAGCAGCGCCGCCTTGCTCTGTCCAATTAGTATTAGTTGCGAAATCACCATTTGTTACTAAATCTGCACCTATAGTTTCATCTGCTACTAATACAGAAACCGAGTCTGTATTAAATGGTAAATCAGAAACACCAAATGTTCCGTCTACGTCTAATTTGAAATCAGGTGAAGTAGTGTTAATCCCGACGTCGCCTGTCTGTGTTAATAATGTATCACCTGAAGTAGATATAGTTAAATTTCCTGCTGACAGTCCGTATAGATTGTTACTAAATATAACATCAGCGGAATCACCAACTCTAATATTACCGTCTACGTGTAGTTTTTGTGAAGGACTCTCCGTCCCGATCCCAACTTTTAAGTTAGGGTCAAAGGTCATAAGCACTTGCTCGCTTCCTCCTGTTGGATTTCCACTTGCTCTATAAAAATAAAATTTGTTATTAGCAATCGATCCCCTTGAACTTAGTGACCAGTATGCGCCTGTCCAGCTTGTTTGATTTGCTGCGGCAGTATGTCCAAATAATATATCTGAAGGTATGTTAGTTCCGTTAGAGTCTAATCTTATAACAGCTCTATTATTGATAGCCCAATCTCTACCTGCTCTAACACCAAACACATCCAATGGTGCAGTTGGTGTTTCTATTCCAATACCTACCTTGCCGGCGAAATATCCACTATTTAAAAATCTTAATGCCATGCATTATAAGTATTAGGTTATACGTAAACAAGTAGCGCAGCGTAAACATCGCTTGCAACACTCCCTGTGAAAGCAAAAGATATTGTTCCTGATCCACTTCTTGCTACATCAGCATACACTGTTTCATAAGGCGCGGCTATTTGCGTTATTTCAGCTTTTACATTTGCGGCTAAAGCGCTTGTTCCAAAAAGACTTGCGTCTGTTAAATCAATTGTAAATGTTGTTAATCCACCAGCCTCTACTCTTGTACAAGGAGCTGTGTTATTTAAATCTTGTTTGGCTCCATAAGGATTTGCTTGAGGTTTTAATTGTACCCAACCAGTTGCGGATACATCGAAGCTTGCTGAATCAAAACCAGCTACACCTTTTTCAGTAGCTCCGTCTGTTGCTCCTGCTCCTGCTATATTAGCATCTTGAATAACAAATGTATATTCTGTCGATGCTGGATCTGAGGATGCAGTAATATCTGCATTAGCAAATATCATATCACCAACCTCTACTGAGATTGTAGTGTCGCTAAATGTTATGTCACCATCATTAGTAACTACAAAATAGTCACCTAAATCTAAAGCAATATTTGATGCACCGCTTATAACTGGAACACCTGGATCTGTACTAGCATTATAACCACCTTTAAACAATCCAATACCAGCAACGAGTTGTTCTACTTGACCTAAGTTAGGTGCGCTTGTAGCTGCTGTTGCAGCCGGAACTGTTACTTGCCCAACAACTGTTAATGCTCCATCTATGGAAGCATCATTATCAACTTGTAAGTCATTTCCAATTGTAACATCTTCAGGTTGACTTATTACTATTTTATTTGCAGTAGCAGATTGGGCTACAACTATTTCTCCAGCTGTACCTATAAAATTAACTGTTGAATCTACAGTACCTCCTGAATCCACTAAATCTACATCAGCTCCTGCCGTAGGATTTGCTTTTGAAACAATACTATAATCATCCCTTGGAAGTGTAATGGTTTTTACATTAACCCCACCCACGTGACCTGTTGTATCTACTGTAACACTATCAATTACTGTAAATGTTCCACCTGCTGAAGGTGAATCTGTTGATGTTGTGTCTGATTGTGCTTGTAAATCGTGAACTATATTTAATGTATCTGTTGATGCTACATCAGTGGTTATTTTTAATCCACCTGCAAATGTAGCGGTATTGCCACTTGAAATAACCTCACCAGTTCCAGAGTCACCATCTAAAGTCCAACCTGAATAATTATCAAACGCAGGCACATCCCAGGTATTATCTTTACTTAAAAATCTTGTTGCAAGAACGGCAGTTCCGTCTACCGCAGATAAATCTGCAGTCAACTGTGTATTATCGCCACCACCTTGTTTTGTTAAATCTATGTATGTACCATCTAATACAGTTACAAGACCTGTGTTTCTTATAACAGCATTACCTCCAGTAAAAGTAATTCCAATACCAGTACCAGCTTCTACACTGTCAGAACCTACTTCAACCCATCCAGGATTACCGCTTCCTTCCTTGTCTGCTACATATTGTTTTAATGTATCCGCTGTTGTGTTAAAATATATTTGTCCAATAGAGCTATTTGCTGCTGTGGGATCGGCGCTTAGATTTTGTATCCTAGCGTTGTCGAGAGAGTTCTTATTAAGATCAATCGTGTTTAAAAAATTAATTGCCATGTTTTGTTAGTTTAAGTATGCTTTGCCGGCAAACCCTGCCGAGAATGTTAGTGTTACGTTATTGTTATCTATATATGTATATTGTCCTGTTACTACAGTGTTAGCTGTATCTATAACAGTTATTGACGGAAATTTACCAAGGTCATGCTGTATATTCCATGTAGTTTCAGGAACTGCTTGAGTATATGTGAAACTAGAGTCACCGCTTGTACTAGGATTTTGAAATTCACTAAATATATAGTAGCCATCTATCGCGAATACCCCATTCGATGCGGTTACATCCAGTGTAATCTCTAAAAATGTGGTATCTGAAACATAATCGGATATAGAACTTATTTTATACCTACCAAAATTGTTTATATTTTTGGTTTCTGCTAATATTATGTCTTTACCGTTAAATAAAGCTAAGAAATTAGCTATGTTACCGCCACCTGCTGCAGTTTTACTTATTAATAAGGTAGTAGTAGCCGCAAATGGGTTACCAACACCGCCACCGCTTATAAAACTAATAGTACCCGGGTCTCTCCCTTCGCTTATATCGCTTTGAAATCTATATATAGTCTGATCTGCGACGCCGAGGCTATTGCCTTGGTTAAATAAATCGACTATTTCTTGTAGGGAATAGTTTTTTGTTCTCAGGTCTGCGCCTGGGCTTGTATCCGTACCTATTACCTTGTCCTGTAATTCTGGTTTGGCATCAATTCCGTACGTACTTAGTCTAGCCATTGATTAGTTTGATTTTGCTTGGATAACAATCCAGTTAGCCCCATCAGACCAACAAAGTATACCGTTGTAAGTTTTATTTATATTGTAAAAAGAAGCACCATCTATAGTTTCTGCACCAGGACCCTCTACATGAATCTTATCCTGAGCACCTATTGTTGCGTCATTACATATTCTGATAGTTCTGTAAGGGTATGTTACAGCAGACGGTAGCACAAGTGTGTGTATACCTGATCCTCCAGACCATGTTGCATATATCATTGACCCATTACCTGAATATGTCGATGTAGTTCCAGGTGTAGCCGTTATTAAAAAAGGAGTTAATGTGACAATACCCCCCGATGCTTCTTCCCCTACGAAATCTGTTAAATCCCCTACTGAAAAGTTCTTTGTAATATTACTGTCTTCTGCATCTGTGCCTACTAATAAGTCATTTCTGCTTATAGATGTATCTAATGCATAGGTTGAAATTCTTGCCATGTTTTGTTTGTTAGTTTGTGTTATAATTTGCACCGCTTTCTTGCTGTGTGCCGGCTCCCTCGTTTCCTCTGTTAGATTTTACAGATACAAAGCCTTGTCTTTTGTGGTCGTAGTCTTGTCCGTTAATATTCTGCCCTTTTCTTTTAGCAGCACTTCTTTCTCGTTGCGCATGGGCTTTCTTTGCCTTCCTCTCTGGAGACATTGCATAAGCTTTATCCCTAGCGGCCTTATCTCTTCGTGCCTGTGGCGAAAGTTGTTGTCTCATACATTGTATGATTACGTACATAAACTGGTATTTAAAAATGCGACAATAGCCTACTACTATATATATATAACTAGCTATCGTCACACTATTTTAGTGAAAAAAAATATAATAAAAAATTTTTTGTGAGATACAGGGAAGTAAAGGGTTACGCTACGCTATACAATTTTTTTTACATAATGGGGAATTTACTTTTTTTTTACCAGCCCCCCTAGCGTTTTTGCCGATCTCGCGATGTTTCTCGCGTTTCCTTGCGTTATACGCGGCGACTACCTCAACTATTTTCCGAGGTTTTCCCACCACGTTTTGGGAATTTTACAAACGTAGTACGTGTAGTATACGATAATATATACGAATAAAGAATATAAATATTAACTAAATAAACTTAACTATTATGACAAATCAAGAATTAATGACACAAGCGATTGCAAAGATGACAAACGAGGAGAAGGCTGCGATCTTCCCACCGATCACAAGAAAGAACTTCGTAGTAAGAAGCTCATGGCTCGGACGTAACCAAGTGATCACGTTCATCAACAACAAGAATCAACAAGTAACGTACAATCACGATGAGGTATTGAATGCGATGTTACCTAAGCTAAGCATCATGCCATGCTGGATCAAACGCGGGTACTGGAGTCAGTCAACTAATCTGCCGACTACTGTGAGACATCTTGCTGAGATCGTTGAGCTTGAAGCTGAGGTTAAAGTAAAGGTTACTAAGAAGTAATCTGCTCGGCTTACTGATCTGATCCTGGGCTACGGCTCGGGATTTATTTGGCCTGACTTTGAAATATAGTCGGAAGAGTAGACTCCGTCCTACACCATATTTAACTGATCAACTCAAACTGTCGGTAGACAGTGTATAGCAAACGACTACTTCCACCTCATCCACGTTTTACGTACGTGAATAATGTATAGCATTTTTACAAACGTAATACGATCACCTAACGATAATAATAATGTAACAAAAAATAAGTAATATGAAGACAACTAAATACCAATGGAATCCGGAAACGATTAACCACTTTCAATTTATGAGTAGTTACCTAAGCGGTGAAGACATTCTAGAAATGGTTCAAGACTTCGTTGAGGTTGATTGTACCATAGAAGATGGAGAAACTGAAGAAGATCTAGTAAATGACCTAATCTACGCAATATTTTAAGTAGATGTAGAGAGGTACTCTATAATACCTGTAATACTATTTTGACTATCAAATGAATGATATACTTTTTTACAAACAAAATACGTAGAGTAAAAGATAATATAAACGTAACAATAACAAACTATTAACTATGAGTACAAATATCGAATTTATCACACAATTTACTGAATTATTAGGCGATGACTTTTTCTTAAGTGATATGATACACCAAGACGACCTATTCAAAAAGCAAGATGCATTAGCGAAATTACTATGTGACTATGCAAATAACGGATCTTCCTTAGCTAACCATATGGTCAAATGTCTACCTAACACATTCAGTCAAGAAAAAATATAAACTATAAAAACTATAAACTATGAGTAACTATCACACCACATTATTAAGAATATCGTACCGAAAGTTCAATAAGTGTTTCACTGAACTAAACGATGCTGAGAAAAACGAAGTAATAAATATTTACTATGACTTCTACTAAATGGATAACTACGAATACGATTTTATGAGATACCACGTTGAATTACGCAAATATACTGAAGATGGCGACTATATAGAAGACCACTTCGCATTCGAAACTAAAAGTGAAGCATTAACATTCGCTAAGACAAACAAGACCGCTGTGTACTCGATACACGACTACGAAGATAGAGACTATGACCCTAAAAACTTATACATATGATTTATAGAGATACAGAATATACTTATAGTGAGTGGACTACTTGGAACGGTCAGAAAGCGTCGGGATATAATTGTAAAGACAAAAAATTACTTAAGCATGTAAATACAGTAAGCTTCGGTACACGTACTCAAGACGAAATGTTTGTAGCGATCGACGACTACCTTGATAACGTTGAGCGTCACATTGAACTAAAAGAACTAAATGATCGTGCTTGCGCTGAATTCTATAGAAATAATCCTAACACACCTAAAGACTAATGAAACTAACCTGGGAAGAAATAAAATCTATCGCTAACCGCTTAGATGAAATAATAGGTGATAACTTTCACGATGCTATGTGGAATACCGTAAGCGAACGAGATATAGACTATGACTTTGAAGTAAGTGATGAAGATATACTACAAATTAAAGAACAATTAAAAAGAATATTATGAAAGATAAGTATAGAATAAACAAAGTAGAACACATTTGGAATGAGAAAGAAGATCGGTGGATTTATATAGAATACAACGAACAGTATAAGATAATAGGTTTAAACTTTATGCAAGGTGATGACTATGAATACTTCAAGAAAAATTGGTGTTATAACGACCAAGGTCTAATGGAATACTATGACTCTATGCTATACACATTCTCTATTGAAAAAGCAAGTGTCAACACTATAGAATTTATAAACAAGTGTATGTGGTCATTTCATACCGCGGTAGTATCAAGAGAAGAATACCCTTACGGTGGTAATAATACAAACAAATTACAAACATAATACGATCACTCTAAGATAATATATATGAATTTAAAAGCAAATAATATGAAACCAACTATCGAAGACGTCGCTAGAGATATCGCAGGCACAACCACCGAACTATTGTACGACACTGTTCACTGGCAAATAACTCCTCTATTAACAAACGACGAAGAGGGCGATGAGTACAATGCTATACACGCTGAAGTTATGCGCGTCGCTATTCAAATCATGCACGACGATCACGTACCATTATTAACCAAAAGCTAGACGAGTAACTTAATTAGGATTTAGGTGGGTGTATACCGTAAAGATACCACGATAAATGGTACCTAAATTACATAAGTGAATTGCTAGTAAATGCTAGAAATAGGAGACAACAGTCACACTAACTAGCTGACTAACTAGGCATGGAGCGCTAGTGGTACAAGCACCTTTGAATACTCTTCAAAGCCAGTGACCCGAAGCAACGCTACCGAAGGGTATGAGGTTCGAATCCTCACTAGTTACTAATTTAAAAATAAATATTATGATAATACAAGAATTTATCGGTAAAGAAATCGATTCGCTAGATAGAAGTATCGTAGCAACACCTGAAACAAGAGAAAACCTAGACTCATTTGCAAGAGCAAATCAAGGTTCTATGGATGTAGTATTAACTCAAATGGCTGTGCAATACGGTTATAAGTTAGCTTTAGAAAATGTAGTAGAACAACTAAAAAACAATAAATAATGAATTTAAAACAAATTAAAGATATTGTAGAAGAATACCTACAAATAAAACTAGAGTCTAGAAAACGAGACCGAGAGCACTCAGATGGCCGTGCATTATACTATAAGTTATGTAGAGAATTTACACATCATAGTCTATATACTATAGGTAGACAGGTTGATCGAGATCATTCATCGGTATTACACGGTATTAATAATATATTTATGCACGTAGATAAAGATTTATACGAACAAATAAAATTAGATATTCAAACACCTAGAAAATATTTTACAAACATAAAACGACCACTGCGCGATAATATAATTGTAACAAATAAAAAATACTAACTATGAGAACTAACTTACTACAACGACTTAAGCCTGAATTTAAAGTTGGCTTAGAAAACAGCAAACTACGTTACCCTGAGGTAATTGATAAAATTGAGTACTTACTTGGACAACACTTATTTTATAGTGATCTTACTATAGATCAAGTAAAAAGAATATTTCTTTTCTCTGACGTAGAAACTTACAATAGATCGGGTTGGGATTGGAGATTTGGCGAAGATATGTTCACATTATGCAATGATATATGTTAACCAAAGATGCTATACACGAGCTTGCAAGCAACAAAGTTTTTGCTAAACTTACCATGCTCGACTTCGATATCGAACGACTACGAGACGAAGTAAAACACAAATTAGTAGGTAACTTAACCATTGAACAATTAACCGATATATATAAAGGCACTATTAAAGAACGCAAAGTGTGGAATTATATAGCCGAAACATTAGAAAAATCAAATAAAAACTAAATACACTAATTATGACTAAAGACGAACTACAATTAAAAGTACAAAACTTAGAAACATTATTAACCTCTAAGGAAGAAGAAACAACAACACTTAACACCCAACTGTCGCAAGCCAGAAAAGTATTAGCTGATGTTAGTAAACCTAAAATAAGCAAAGAAACAGTTGACGAGCTAAGAGATGCTATAGATAAAGCCTTACAAAACTTTAGCTTTGATGATATAGATAACTACGAATACGATTTCGAGATTGACTACGATAGCCGTTTAACCTTATCTAATATTGAGCTTAACAATACAGACGAATTAGCAGAAATGATATCTGACTACGTAGAAGATAATTTTAATGTAATAAGTGACGAAGATTAATTTACAAACTAAATACGATTACCGATTGATAATATATATGTAACAAATAAAATATAAAACAATGAACTTACTAACTCAAAACAGCAAACTAAAAAAAACAAGCAAAGCCCTGGGTGTCAGGGTGTTTAACTTCGGTATACCAGCATATAAATCCGCAAGTGGTAAACTAACTTGTCCGTTTGCTGATGAGTGCGTAAAGTTTTGTTATGCTCGTAAGGGTGCATATATATGGGGTAATGTAAAACCTGCATTTGAAAAGCGATACGAGTTATCAAAGACAGATCAGTTTGTTGGTGCAATGTATAACGAGATAGTTAAGAAAAAACCAGACTATGTACGAGTTCATGATAGCGGCGATTATTATTCCAAAGCATATCTAAAAAAGTGGATCGACATTGCTCTATTATTTCCTGAAGTTAAGTTCTATAGTTACACCAACTCTGTTCTCATGCTTAAAGCAGCAGATTTACCAAGTAACTTTGACATTATATTCAGCGATAGCGGCAAGCAGCGTAACCATATAAATGCTATACACGATCGCCACACTAAAATCTTTAAAAGCGAAGCTGAACTCGAAGCGGCTGGTTATGCTAATGCAAGTAAGGTCGACTTATATGCAACCAAATGGTTTAATAAAACAAATAAAGTAGGATTAATATTTCATTAATGAATAGAGACAAACACATATGGGAAGGTTGGACAGTCGGAGACTTTATAGATGACATAGAGCCAAGTTTTGATATACGCGATAAATACTATCGTAACGCTGGCTTTGAGTCTAAAGAAGAGCTTAAAAAGTGGGTTATATCAGAACAACCTTATTACAAAAAACATATACCAGAAGTTTATAGATATTTCTGTAGAAAAACATTGTTATGAAGTATTTTTTAATAAGTTAATGGCAGGGAACAAGGGTTAATAGTACCGCGTACAAACGAGTAACCCCGAAAGACCCGTAGGTTCAGCTCTTAGGTATGCTTAGCCATTAATAATAAAAATAATTACAAACGTAATACGACGTTACACGATAATATAATAAACTAAATCTAATTAATATGACTAACAAAATTGAAACAGTAATGGTTGAATCTACAGCAATATACAGTGCTGAGTACAACCTCAACAAAGAAGAAATGATCGTTTACTTTAACAATCAAAGTATATACAAATACTTTAAAGTGCCTAACTTTTACTGGCGTGGATTGTTTGAAGCACAATCTAAAGGTAAATTCCTTAACTCTTATGTGTTTAAAAAGTTCACTTATAATAGAATGGACTAATGAATATATTCTACTTATCACACTGTCCTGAAAAAGCTGCGAAATATCAATACAACAAACACGTAGTTAAAATGATCCTTGAGACTGCTCAATTACTATGCACTGCCCATATAATACTTGATGGCGACGCTGCAGATGTTCCTTATAAATCAACTCATAAAAATCATCCATCAGCTGTATGGGTTCGTGGTTCTGCTGAAAATTATATGTGGGCATACGAACATATGCTTGCTCTAGGAGCTGAATATACTAGACGTTATGGCAAAACACACTTAACAATACTTAAATGTCGTGATGTGCTATACACGTTCCCTAAAGCGATCAGCAATAAACCATTTGTTCAGCCGCCTCAATGTATGCCTGATGAATATAAATCTGAATGTAGCGTTGATGCTTACTGGAATTATTACGAAAACGAAAAACACACTGTAAAAAATAGTAACGAACAATTAATAACAAGACCTTAATGACTAAAAAAGAAATAGATCAACTTGCTGAAGCTATAGTAAATCTTTTACTAGAAAAACAAAAAGTTATGGACGACGCATTTAAAAAAGACGTAGAAAATATGTTAGATGGCCAGGAAGATGTATCTTTCGGCGTCATTACAAAAGATGATGTACTAAAAGATCAGCTAGAAAAACTAGAACATAGGCTTGAAGTAGCTTTAGCACAGGAAGATTTTAAAGAATGTGCTAAACTTAAGCAAAAAATTGAAGAATTTAAAAACAAATATGATATGTAATGATAATAAAACTAAAAAAACAAAGAAGAAAGCTGCAACACATAGCTTTGTTGAAAGCGAGAATAGCTGAATTGCATAATAATATTTTTCAGAGAGCATTAAGCGGTAAAAAACCAGAAAAAATTGAAGCAATGCTTCTTTTGAAATATAACAGAAGATTAAAATTAATTTTATATTAGTAGTGCGACACTAGCTAGTATTATATAATAGTAAGAGGCTAATGTCACAGTTTGAACGAAGAATGGAATATCTACATAAGCATCGAGTAACATATAAAAGAGATCCTATCTCTGATAAACCTACACAGGTTTTTGATTGGGGTTCTTTCTATGAGAATGGTACGCATGAATGCTATACACTCTTTAATTCTAAAGCTAAAATAACAACGTATAAGAGCCTTAAATGGCATTTATATGTGTTATGGTACTTAAATCCTAAAATGGATCAGGATTCTTTTAAAAATATTGCCCAACATATATGTGAAAATAGAAACGGATTTGTTACATTTACAGTATCGGACAATTTACTTGAAAGCATGGTATACGATGTATCCCTTATGGATTTAGATAAACCACCACCTAATAAGCTTCGTAAAATAATATTTAAAGACTTCACAGGTCTTGATATGAGAGAGAAGCTTTCGATAGTTGGTAAGATGATCGGGAGATCAAAAATATCTGAATCTGAAATATACGACGCAATGATTATAGTAAATAGTAACGGCATAAAAATAACAATATCTAAGTTAGCAAACTATTTAGGGTGTTCAACTAGAACAATTTACAGAAACATGGGGAATGAACTTAAAAAAGAGAAAGAACTATTAAACCAGCAAAATGAAAAAGTATAATATACAAAATTACGTTAGGTATAAAGAAGATTTAAAAATCTCTATGCCTGAAGAAAAAGCTTTTGCAGATTATACTAGAGATGAATTAATTATCTCATTCATGCCGTTAGTAGAGAACTTAGCTAGAAAGTTTTCAACTTCTCAGCAAGCTTCAGGAGTTTTAAGTATAAATGATTTGATACAAGAAGGTAATGCCGGATTAGTTAAAGCGGTAGATAAGCTAGATTGGGAAATGTTAAATGAGTCGGAAGACATGGAAAAAACATTAAAGTCATTTTTTAGTAAAAGAATTAAAGGAGCAATACGTAGAGCTATAGATATAAACAGAGGAGATGTAAAAATCCCTGAGCATAAACTTAATCAAATCCGCAAGAATCCAGATGATAACAAAATGGTGTCATTATTCTTTAATAGTGTGTTTTCTAGCTACGATGAAAATTATAACGATGAAGAAAACCCTATATTGCAAATAGAAGATAACTCAGAACCTTATAATATAGGTTTAATGAATGCTTATCTGTTAGGATTAATGAGAGAGTACTTAACTTTTCAACAATATGAAGTGTTAAGATTGTCATTCGGTTTAGATTGTGACAGAACTTCTGCGAACAACATCGCATCTAAGTTAAGCATCAGTGTTTCAACCGCGAACGTAAGAATATCTCAAATAAAAAAAGAAGCTATTGACAAATTAATAGCAAACACAGATCCTTCACAAGTGATCGATTATTTATAAACCATAAAACCATAATAAATGAAACTAAATGAAAAGCTGGCCACCATCCAGACAAAATTCAAATCTAAAAAAAGTAGATTCAATTCCTTCGGAAAGTATAACTTTCGATCAGCTGAAGATATTTTAGAAGCCACTAAACCTTATTTGCTAGAGTTAGGTGTATCAGTTACTATTAATGAAACATTAATATCCAGTACTGATTTTCCTATACTAGAATCTAAAGCTACTATCACCGATGGAACTGATGCTATACACGCTACGTCTATTGTTGGTGTTGATCTAAATCAAAAAGGTATGCAAATGCCTCAAAAATTTGGTAGTGCCTCTAGTTACGGAAAAAAATATGCCCTGGGTAATCTATTCTTAATAGATGATACAGCAGACAGTGATGCAACAAATGCACATGGTAAATCTAAGCCTAAGCTTGAAGGTGCAGCATTAACAAAAGCAAAAGCTTTCTTAAAAGCAGGAGGAAGTTTAGAAGCCATCAAAGGCAAATATGAAATACCTGCTGAAATACTAAAAACTTTATGACCAGAAAAGAAGAATTAGAAAAGCTAAGAGAAGATGAGCATTACTACGGTAAGTTTGGAAAGCAATTTTTAAGCAACTCAGATATCTCTACGCTATTAACTAATCCTCTTGCACTTAGGGATCCACAAAAACAAATCCCTGCATTCTTAGTTGGTGGTTACTTTCACACTGCAATTTTAGAGCCAGATAAGCTTAAAAAATTCAGAATAGTGGAAGCATCAACTAGGAATACTAAAGCGTACAGAGAGATCTCAGGGGGTGAGATGTGTTTATTGCAATCAGAAGTAGACAAATTAGAGGTAATGATTGACACCATGCTGTCGAACGAAGTATGCCTTGATTTAATACGTGAAGGAGTTGTTGAATACGAAGTCCCTGGAATTGCAGAGATTAATGGAAGATTATGGAAAGGTAAAGCTGATATTATTAATCACAGTCAAAAACTAGTGATTGATCTTAAAACTACCGCTGACATTACAAAATTTCGTTACTCAGCATCGAAGTATAACTATAACAGTCAAGCTTATATATACCGAGAGTTGTTTGGATATGAATTAATTTTTATAGCTATAGACAAGACAACAAATCAAATAGGTATATACGATTGCTCTCCTGAGTTTTATGCAAAAGGTAAAGACAAAGTAGAGAGAGCCTGTGAAGCATACAAACTGTTTTATGAAAATCCAGATTTTAAATCGGAGAATTATTTCATTAATCAGACGTTGTAAAATTTACAAACGTAATACGACAGAGTACAGATAATTTATATAAATAACAATTAAAATTAAAAACAATGGCATCAATTATTAAAGCGAGTATCAATTTAAATGAAATCCCTAAAGACAAAATCTATGTGGGTAAGAAAGGTAAGTATTTACCGATTACAATTACTATTAATGATGAAGTAGATCAATTTGGTAATCAAGGACCAGTAGTAGTAGAACAATCTAAAGAAGAACGTGAAGCTAAAGTAGCTAAAGTTTATTTAGGAAATGTTAAAGTTGTATGGACTAATGGAGACAATGTTGCAGCAGCACCTAGAGATGGACAACAAGCACCAGCTCAATCATTAACGCCTCAGGCAGATGATTTACCTTTTTAATGTATAGGAATAATGGAGAGCTAGCATGTCAAATGTGTCATGCTGGCATGTCTCAAGAAGAGATAGATTTTTGTGACATATGTCCCGACTGTAGAGATGGAGAATAATTAAATTAAATTAAATTAAATATCGCAATTAAATGCAGACAACAGAGATCAATGGATTTTTGATTGATGAATTCAATCAACATAAGCTTGAAGAAGGAAAGAAACAGGGTATATGCCCTAATTGTTCTCCTGATAGAAAACCCAAGAATCAAAAGGCAAAATGCGCGTCTTATGATTGGGAACGTGGTCTTGGTACTTGTCATAATTGTAATACATCATTTCAACTACATACGTATCAACGTAAAGGAGCTAGTGAAAAGGTATATGTAAGACCTACTGAGGTTAAGCATAATCCTCCAGCTAGCAAGGTGGTTGAATGGTTTAATACAAGAGGTATTTCTCAAGAGACCTTAACTGATCTAAGGATTAGTGAAGGTCCTGAGTATATGCCACAGACCGGTAAAACCGAGAATGTTATAAAGTTTAACTACTTCATGGGCGATCAGCTTATAAACGTTAAGTATCGTGATGGTAGAAAAAACTTTAAATTATATAAAGGTGCTGAAAAAGTATTCTATAATATAAATAGTATAATAGGATATGAGTATTGTGTTATTGTTGAAGGTGAAATGGACGTGCTTGCACTACATGAAGCTGGAATACCAAATGCAATATCAGTTCCTAATGGAGCTACGCTTAACACAAATAACCTTGAATACTTAGATGCTTGTATAGATTACTTTGAAGACAAAGAAAAAATTATATTAGCAGTAGACAATGATGAAGCAGGACAAGCATTACAATCAGAACTTATACGTAGATTAGGTTCAGAAGTTTGTTATTTAGTTTCATTTGATGATTGCAAGGACGCAAACGAATATTTACAAAAACATGGAAAAGAAGAACTATCAAAGCGTATTACAGGAGCAAGACCAGTACCGCTTGAAAATGTTACTACTTTCAGAGATGTCGAAGACGAGGTTACAGACTTTGTTCGTAATGGCTTTAAGCCAGGGTTTCAAATCGGTTTACAGAACTTTGACGATATATTTTCAACTTATACCGGTCAATTTATTACTGTCACTGGTATACCTAGTTCCGGTAAAAGTGATTTTGTCGATCAAATGGTTATCGGCTACAATGCGAACTATGGTTGGAAAACAGCTTTCGCTTCGCCAGAGAATGTACCAACATATCTTCACGCACATAAGTTGATGCGTAAGACTTGGCAAGGTATGCCAACAAGAGAAGATATTGGAGGGGAACGCTGGAATCAGATAGCAGATCATTGTAATACTAATTACTTTCACATTGACATGGAACGTTACACTCTAGAATCAGTACTTAAGAAAGGTGCTGAGCTAGTTAAACGTAAAGGTATTAAATGTTTAGTTATAGATCCATTTAATAAAGTAAGAGATGTAGATTGTAAGACGGAAGATGTCAATAGATATACTATGGAATACTTAAGCAAGATAGAGATGTTTGCTAAGAAGTATGACGTATTAGTGTTTATCGTTGCTCACCCAACTAAAATGTATAAGAATCAAAATGGACAGATTGAAGAGCCTACAATGTATTCTATTAAAGGGGGTGGTGAATGGTATGATGCATCTTATCATGGTATATTAGTACACAGAAACTACGCAGACAATACTGTTAAAGCTAAGGTATTAAAAGTTAAGTTTCAAAACTTAGGTACTAACCAAGCTGAAGCTCATTTTAAATGGGATCCAAAGTCAGGTTGTTTTATACCGCATGAACAATTAAATTTAGCCGGCGAAAAAATGCCGTGGGAATAAATGGGTAGTGGCTTAGGAAAAAAACGTAAAG
>Ga0206128_1000563_pt1:12500-41613 | contig 41613 bp, 52 predicted proteins | sample Helgoland_Spring_7_FD_148601 | JGI IMG/M metagenome (GOLD analysis project Ga0206128, IMG submission 148601) | Pelagic subsurface seawater microbial communities from Kabeltonne, Helgoland, North Sea - Helgoland_Spring_Bloom_20160426_1 | ecosystem: Environmental > Aquatic > Marine >... | reverse complement strand
GCACCTCGATGTCGGCTCATCGCATCCTGGGGCGGTAGTACGTCCCAAGGGTTGGGCTGTTCGCCCATGAAAGCGGTACGCGAGCTGGGTTCAGAACGTCGTGAGACAGTTCGGTCCATATCCGGTGTAGGCGTTAGAATATTGAGAGGAGCCTTCTTTAGTACGAGAGGACCGAGAAGGACATACCTATGGTGTACCAGTTATCGTGCCAACGGTAAACGCTGGGTAGCTAAGTATGGAGTGGATAACCGCTGAAAGCATCTAAGTGGGAAGCCCACCTCAAGATGAGTATTCTCATCACGAAAGTGAGTAAGGTCACGGTAAGACTAACCGTTTAATAGGCATTAAGTGTAAGTACAGTAATGTATGTGCTGAGATGTCCTAACAGACCGAGGACTTGAATTTTTAAAAGATATTTTTATCATAAAAATATCTTATATCTTTAAAGTTTAATAACTTTAAAGATTTTTGCTTTGGTGTTTTTAGTGTACTGAACGGAACCACGCTGATCCATCTCGAACTCAGCTGTGAAACGTTATAAATCGGCGAAGATACTTGGGGGGGGACCTCCTGGGAAAATAGCTCAATGCCAAAGTTTTAATTAAATCAACAACTTAACTACTATTTTATGCACCAAAAACTTTTTGGTATAATTAATCTTTACTAAAATTTAGTCATAAACTCAACAAGATAGAAAGAGATAGATAACAAATATTTCCAATATTATTATATAATATGAACTATAATGTGGATTATAATATTAGTTATTAATATCATTTTCTGTATTTAAATTTTTAATATTTATAGAGGATTTTCGGCTATGGATACTCGTTTACTTATAATTGCTCTTCCTTTACTAACTGCAGGAACTTGGGCGTTAATAAATATCGGCACGTTAGCTATTCAACAAATTCAACGTTTATCACGTTAAGAAACTTGATCTTAATAGATTACAGGGAAAAATTGAAAAATATTTGATTTTTCCTTGTTATACTTAAAAATAAAAAATAAAAATTTGGATAAATGTTTAAGAAATATTCACCTAACAATAACATATAGTTTATTATTAGGTAAATGATCTTTTCAGGTAATCGACCGTTACTGTTTAAAAATTATACTTTTTCATTCCAACGTTCTAAAACAACCGTATTTGAACCATCTTCATTTTGTTGGTATTTAATTGGTTGGAAACCTAATTTTTGACTTTCACCTACAATTACTTCACCAGCATATTGTTGAGCAACTTTGTCAATAAAACTCTCAACGGGACATGATTGTTCCCAAAAACTCATATCAACAACCAATTCGTACTCTTCACCATTCCATGCAAATTCAATATCATAACCATTAGATTGATTAATAATTAAATTTGATCCTGTTGATTGCTTTTGATGTTGAATTTCTAATTTATTTAACGCTTTTTCCAAATATGCAAGATTTTGGAAACTAGTTTTCATTGTTGTAAAATGAGACATACGTGTTACAAAATAATTAAAGTTAATAGTTTTTCTAATATTTATTATAGCTATACTTACTTATTTTATACGTCTATTGTTTGTTTAGTTATTGAATAGTACTACCTATTAAAATTCTTTTTCAAAAGAATTTTAATAGGTAGTACTATTCAATAATTTGTGCTTTTCTTAATAAACTAGCAACAGTATCACTAGGTTGAGCGCCATTACTTAACCATTTTTGAATTTTTTCAACTTTAAAATTTGATTCTTTAGTCAAAGGATTGTAATAGCCTACTAATTCAACAGGTCTTCCATCGCGTCGAGTTGAATGTTCTATAACAACTAATCTATATGTTGGTTGTTTTTTTCGCCCAGTTCGTGTTAATCGTAATTTTAACATAGATATTTATAAATTTAAATTATTAATTTTATATCTGAATAAGCTTCAGATAATATGAAATTATAATAGATCTTAATTAACGTCTTGAGTAGTACTCAATAACTAATAATTCATCAAGTTCTAATAATAAGTCATTTCGATCACAGTAATTTGTAACAGTACCTTCTAGTTTTGTACTATCAAATTTAACATGATTCGGGCGTTCAGCAAATCGAACGGTTTTAAGATTAGTTTCAATTAAATTTTTTGATGACGTTTTTGGACGAACACCAACTACATCATTAATTCGACATTGGAAACTTGCAATATTTACTGTTTTTCCGTTTACTGTAATATGACCATGATTAACTAATTGACGAGCACCAGCCATTGTTGAAGCGAAGCCAAGACTAAAACAAATGCTATCTAAACGCATTTCTAATAATTGTAATAGAATTAAACCAGTTACTCCATTACGGCGACGTGCTTCTTTAATATAACGGAATAATTGACCTTCAGTTAAACCATAGTTAAATTTTAACTTTTGTTTTTCTTCTAATCGTACACCATATTCTGTTGTTTTTTTCTTGCCTTCAGAGCCTTTTCCATGTTGACCTGGACGAGCTTTTTTCTTAGATTGTTTTTGTGTTAATCCAGGTAAAGTTCCTAAACGTCTTGTAATTCGTAATTTAGGTCCACGGTATCGTGACATAAAATTTAATATTTTGTTTTAACTAATTTTTCTTAATGTTCCTTGGAATTAATGAAGATTTGGGCGAGTGACCGGACTTGAACCGGCGAATGGCGGGACCACAACCCGCTGCCTTAACCACTTGGCCACACCCGCCATATCATTTACAAATATACTTTATCAGGTTATATTGATATTCGTCTAGAGTTTTTTAAAATTTTATTTCATTATAATTATGTTTAATAAAACTACCTTTTTTTTTAATGGTAATGAATATTATACAAATAATTCAATTACATTAGAAAATTTACTCAATTATTTTAATTATAATTCTCTTATTTTTGTTGTCGAATATAATCAATTTATTTGTAATAAAAATAAATGGAAAGAAATTAAAATTAAGCAAAATGATAAAATTGAAATTATTACAATTGTTGGAGGAGGATAATTCTATAAAGAATTTATAGAATTATCTTATTTAACTTCGAATATCAACATTATATTTAGTTTCTAAAATTTTTTTAAAATGCTCTAAAATTTCGTCAATTTCTTTAGTAATTAAAGTCTTTTGAGAAGATTGGAATGTTAATTGAATACATAGACTAGTTTGATGATCTGGAATTGAATCGCCACGATATTCATCTAGTAATTTAATACTATTTAAATACTCACTCCCATTTTTAAATAACGTATTCGAAATTTCACTAAATAATACTGTTTGATCAATTACAAACGATAAATCTTTAGTAATCTTCGGATAAGTTGAATAAGGTTGATATAAAGCTAAATTATTATCTTGGAACTCACTTTTGATAACATCTAAATTAAGTTCAAATAAAAATATATCCGCTGGAACATTATATTTTTTGGCCATAATTGGATGAATTTGTCCAAAAACACCTAAACACTTCTTATTAGTTAAAAGTAATTCAGCTGTACGATATGGGTGTAATACTGATTGGTATTTTGCGAGTGTTGAAGTTTTCCAAGAAACAGTAAAATTTAATTTGTTAAATAATTCCATAATACGTCCTTTACCTTCAAACCAAGATAATGATCTGCCAGGTTGATCCCAATTCTGTTTCTTTTTCATTCCACCAAAAACCCCAGCTACAACTTCTTTTTCATTATAAGTTGTTTTTAAATCACCTTCAAAAATATGACCATACTCAAATCCTTCTAAAATATTATTACCTTGTTTTAAATTTTCACTTACACTTTTAATTAAATTTGGTAATAAACTTGTTCGTAACGTTGAACAATCAGTAATTAATGGATTAATTAAAGGAATAGTATCAACATTTTTTTCATTTACTAATGAATATTGTATTAATTCATTTAATCCTTCATTGATAAAACAATTTGTTAATTTTTTGCGAATTTGATAACTAAAATCTTCTTGACCAATATTTGAAACAGTGGGTAAATTTGTGATAAAATTGTTAAAACCATGTAATCGACCAATTTCTTCAATTAGATCAATTTCACGTTCAAGATCATCAATCCGAGCTTTTGGAATAGTGACAGACCAAATTTGAGTTTCAGAATTAAATAAAAATTCAAAATCTAAGCGTTGTAAATATTCAGTTATTTGAGTTGTTGAAATATTTGTTGAAGCACCTGTCACTGTATCCCGAACAGGTCCCAAAATTTCAATAATATTTGCATAATTTAATAATAAATTAGTCTTATTGATTTGCTCTACTTCTGAAGTTGTATGAATCTTACAAATTAATTTTGGATTTGTAATTTTTAGTAATGTAATTAATCGAATTAATGCTTCAATAAAGTAGCTATTATTTAATCCTTTTTCATATCTTGCTGAACGGTCGGTTCTTACTCCTAAGGCTCGTGATTGTTGACGAATTTTTTTCGAACTAAAAATTGATCCCTCGATTAATAATGATTTTGTATCTGAAGTATATGCAACTTGTTGGTTGGGTAGAATTCCTCCAATACTGATTGGATAATCATTTGCTTCAACAACTAAAATATCTGAAGTTAATTGATATGTAAAATCATTATTACCTTTAAATATTGTAGGCGTTTTTACAGTTTTTAACGCTAACTCAAACTTGGATGTTTGAATTGTTGTTTGAATTTTTTTTAAATCATAAAATTCAAAAGGATACCCTGTTTCTAATAAAATATAATTTTGAAAATCTAATAAATTATTAAAAGGTTCTATTTGTGAACAAACTAATTTTTCCGTTATCCATTTTGGAACAGTAAAATCTTCTAAATTTTCAACTGTTAACGCAACAAAAGTTGAATATTCACTGGTAGATTCAGCTTTATTAATTACATTTGTAATTTTTTTTTGATATTCAAGTTGTGAATTTATATAAGTTTTAGAACGAATTGGTTGATCAATTAATGCTGTAATTTCTTTTGCAATTCCTTTAATTGAAAGACTATCAGCTCTATTTGCTGTCGCTGAAATATCTAAAACTGTTCGCTTCTGTTTATTAACATCAATTTTTAATGTTTCTTCTACCTCGAATCCGCCAAGAGTAAGTTTTTCTATTAAGTCTTCTAATTGAATACTTTTTACGCTAACTAGTTCATTAAGCCAATCTAATGATGTATACATTTTTTAGGTTAGAATAAAATTTTTATAATTAATTTGCTTTTGTAAATACAAGTCCATTACTTTGTCCATAACGTTCCATAAATCTCATAAAACGATCCCAGTCTTCTGGACTTTTCATTATATAAATTGATTCGATAGCTTCAGGCTTTCCATTTACAAACCGTGCATTGACATCACGAGTTTCTAAAGTTCCTTCGTTATCAATCAAATACATTCCAGTAATTTCTCCTTCTTTTGCAGTACTTTTATCTAAAATATTTGGATTTTTAAAACGAAAAGTCGCTGTCCCTGTACTTCCATCTCGAGATCGAGTCAAGCGTACATCAGGTAATACAGTTTCATTTAATCCTTTTATAAATTGAATCTTAGCTTCCATACTTTTAATAATAAAATTATGTAATAATTCTAGTTTATATAATATTTAGGATAATGTAAATTTTCTATTTTACATCAAGTCAAATTTTTAAATCTGGGGTGGCAGGATTCGAACCTACGAATGGCGGAGTCAAAGTCCACAGCCTTACCACTTGGCGACACCCCAAAACTATAACACAGTTTAACGTTTGTTTATTGGGCAAGAAGGGATTCGAACCCCTGCCACCGTAGTTCGTAGCCACGTGCTCTAGTCCACTGAGCTACAAGCCCAAACTGTGTTATATAAATCTATAATACAATTAAATATTCTTTTTAGTAAAGCTTTTATAAAAAATTAATGAATTCCCTTGCAAACAATCTGTAATTTCCTTTAAACTGAGACTTCGAAGATTTTTTGTATAAATTTATCAAATTAAATAAAATTTACTTATGTCAAAAAAAATATTATATCAAGATAATGCACGACGTGCATTAGAACGTGGTATGGAAATTATGGTTGAAGCGGTTTCAGTAACGTTAGGTCCTAAAGGTCGAAATGTAGTTTTAGAAAAACCTTATGGCTCTCCACAAATTGTGAATGATGGAGTAACAATTGCAAAAGAAATTAAACTAGAAGATCATATTGAAAATACAGGTGTTTCATTAATTCGCCAAGCAGCAGCCAAAACAAATGATGTAGCTGGTGATGGTACTACTACAGCAACGGTTTTAGCTTACGCAATGGTTAAAGAAGGTTTAAAAAATGTTGCAGCTGGTGCTAATCCTATTTCAATTAAATTAGGAATGGAAAAAGCTACACAATATTTAGTTACGCAAATAAATGAATTTGCTCAACCAGTTGAAGATATTCAATCTATTGAACAAGTTGCCGCAATTTCAGCCGGCAATGATAAAGTTATTGGTTCATTAATTGCCGATGCATTAGCAAAAGTCGGAAAAGAAGGTGTAATTTCATTGGAAGAAGGTAAAGGAATTACAACTGAATTAGAAATTACTGAAGGAATGAAATTTGAAAAAGGTTTTATTTCGCCATATTTTATTACTAATACAGATAAAATGGAAGTTTCCTATGATAATCCATATATTTTATTAACAGATAAAAAAATTACTTTAGTTCAACAAGATTTATTACCAATTCTTGAACAAATTACAAAAACAAAACGGCCATTATTAATTATTGCGGAAGATGTTGAAAAAGAAGCATTAGCAACTCTAATTTTAAATAAATTACGAGGAATTGTAAATGCTGTGGCAGTCCGTGCACCAGGTTTTGGAGAATTAAGAAAATTAATGTTACAGGATATTGCTGTTTTAACCGGAGGTACTGTAATTACTCAAGATGCAGGATTAAGTTTAGAAAATATTCAAATACAATTATTAGGACAAGCTCGTCGAGTAATTGTAACGAAAGATAGTACAACAATTGTTGGAGATGGAGAAGAACTTGAAGCAGTTAAAACACGTTGTGAACAATTACGTAAACAAGTTAACGTAGCGGATACAGGTTATGAAAAAGAAAAATTACAAGATCGAATTGCCAAATTATCTGGTGGTATTGCTGTAATTCGAGTTGGTGCTGTTACCGAAACGGAAATGAAAGATAAAAAGTTAAGATTAGAAGATGCTATTAATGCAACACGTGCCGCGGTTGAGGAAGGAATTGTTCCAGGTGGTGGTGCGACTCTAGCACATTTATCTGATAATTTATTAACATGGGCTAAAAATAATTTACAAGAAGATGAGTTAGTTGGTGCAATGATTCTTGCACGGGCTATTGTTGCGCCATTACGTCGAATTGCTGAAAATGCAGGTATAAACGGGGCAGTTATTATTGAACAAGTTCAACAACAAGAATTTGAAATAGGTTATAATGCAGCGGAAAATGTATTTGGAAATATGTATGAAGAGGGAGTAGTTGATCCAGCAAAAGTAACACGTTCTGGCTTACAAAATGCAACATCAATTGCTAGTATGATTTTAACAACTGAATGTATTATTGTTGATGAGGAAAAAATTTAAACGAATAAATTATTCGTTTAAATTTTTTTTTTAGAAATTATAAATCGTTTAAATCACCCATTGAATCACTTTCTGATTGAGTCGTATCAGCCATGTTTTTCATTGCTAATTTTAATTCTTCTAAAATAGATTTTAAAGATTCAAAGTTTTCTGATTCAATATCTTGACGAATATTAGTAATTAATTGCTTAGTACTAGTTTGTTGTTCCTCAGAAATTTTATCTTTTAATAATTCTAATTCTTTTTCTGCTTCAAAACATAGTGTTTCAGCTTGATTTTTAACTTCAATATTTTGTCGTTTTTCTTGATCTGCTGTTGCGTATTTTTCTGCATCCGCTAACATAGTATCAATTTCTGAGTCGTCTAAATTTGAAGCCCCTTGAATTGTAACTGATTGTTCAACACCTGTTTCTACTTCTTTTGCTTTAACAGACAGTAAACCATCTACATCAATATCAAACGTAACTTCAATTTGAGGAACACCACGATCTGCTTTTGGACCCCCATCTAAACGGAAATTCCCTAAACTTTTATTGCCACTAACTAATTCACGTTCACCTTGTAATACATGAATTTCTACATTTGTTTGATTATCAACTGCCGTTGAAAACATTTCCGATTTCTTAACAGGAATAGTTGTATTTCGTGCAATAATTTTTGTCATAACACCACCTAAAGTTTCAACACCTAAAGATAGTGGAGTAACATCTAATAATAAAATATCTTTAATTTCACCTGCAAGAATACCTGCTTGGATAGCTGCACCAATAGCTACTACTTCATCTGGGTTCACCGATTGATTTGGTTTTTTACCTGTTAATGATTCAACTAAATTTTGAATTGCTGGAATTCTAGTAGAACCACCAACTAACACAACTTCGTTAATTTCAGATTTTTCAAGTCGTGCATCGGCTAATGATTTTTCTACTGGAATTTTACAACGTTGAATTAAATCTTGGCATAATGATTCAAATTTTTCTCGTGTTAAATCTGTTTCAATATGTTTTGGACCTGTTTTATCTGCTGTAATAAATGGTAAATGGATTGTTGTTTTTTCTACAGTTGATAATTCCATTTTTGCTTTTTCAGCAGCTTCTGTTAAACGTTGTAAAGCTTGAATATCATCAGTTAAATTAATTCCTTCAGCGTCTTTAAAATCAGCAACTAACCAATCAACTAAAACTTTATCAAAATCGTCTCCACCTAAATTAGTATCACCAGCTGTTGATAAAACTTCAAAAATACCATCACCAACTTCTAGAATTGAAACATCAAATGTACCACCACCTAAATCAAAAACTAAAATTGTTTCATTTTGTTTTTTATCTAAACCATATGCTAATGAAGCAGCGGTTGGTTCATTAATAATTCGTAATACTTCAATCCCTGCAATTTTACCAGCATCCATTGTCGCTTGACGTTGTGAATCATTAAAATAAGCAGGTACTGTAATAACAGCTTGTGTTACATCTTGTCCAAGATAAGTGCTTGCATCATTGATTAATTTTCTTAATACTTGTGCAGAAATCTCTTCCGGACTAAAATCTTTATCTAAAGATGAACATTTAATTTTAATATTACCATTTGAATCTTTCGATACTTTGTAAGGTAACTGTTTTGCCCCATCTGAGATTTCATTTTCTTTTGAACCAATAAAACGTTTTACCGAGAAAAATGTATTTTCTGGATTAATAACAGCTTGACGTTTAGCAATTTGTCCTACTAGTAATTCTTGTTTCTTTGTATATGCAACAATAGAAGGTGTTGTTCTTAGTCCTTCCGCATTTGGAATAACACTTGGTTGACCACCTTCAATTGCAGCTACTACCGAATTTGTTGTACCTAAATCAATCCCAACAACTTTTGACATAAATGTTTTTTTAATATATTAAGTTTCTATACTTTTATATATAGTAAATATTTATAAAAAAAAGAAAGAGTTAGATCCGTAAAAATTTTAATAAAAGTGTTAAATTAACTTATATAGACAAAAATACTAAAATTTTTTAAATTATTATAAGTAATTTAACAATTTAAATTGTTTTATTTATTTTTTAATTAATTTAAAATTAATTATTTTTGTTTTTATAAAAATGTTAATATATATAATCTATTTTTTGGAGAAAAATTGTGGCTTTAGGCTTATTAGGTAATAAAATTGGCATGACTCAAATTTTTGATGAATCGGGAAATATTATTCCTGTAACAATTTTAAAAATTGGCCCATGTGTTATTACACAAATTAAAACAGTTTTAACTGATGGTTATAACGCAATTCAAGTCGGCTATGGAGCAGTTCCAAGTAAATATTTGACTCAACCTGAATTAGGTCATTTACAAAAATCAAATATTCAACCTTTAAAATATTTAAAAGAATTTCGTATTGAGAACCCTGAAGAATTTACAGTTGGACAAATTTTAAACGTTGAATCGTTTGTTAGTGGTCAGTTTATTAATATTACAGGTAAAAGTACTGGTAAAGGATTTTCTGGTCTTCAAAAACGTCATAATTTTACAAGAGGTCCGATGACGCACGGTTCAAAAAACCATAGATTACCAGGTTCGATTGGTATGGGTACAGATCCTGGACGTGTTTTACCAGGTAAAAAAATGGCAGGACAATTAGGAAATAAAATTACACACATTAAAAAATTAAAAATTATTCAAGTTAATAGTGATGAAAATATTTTAGTAGTTAAAGGTTCGGTACCAGGAAAACCTGGGAACTTACTAAGTATTGCAGCATCAGAATAATTAAAATTTTATTTGCAAAAAACGATTATAGATAAAATAACGTATGACTGTTCAAAAATTTATTAAATATAATTCTTTAGATGTAGATGGACAAGTCTTAAATGACGAACATAAATTAGAATTGAATGTCCTTGAAAAATCTGGTAACTATTTAATTCACAAAGATATTTTAAGACATCAAATTTCTAAAAAACAAGGAACCGTTTCAACTAAAACACGAAGTGAAGTTCGTGGTGGTGGTCGAAAACCATGGCAACAAAAAGGTACAGGTCGTGCCCGTGCTGGTTCAAACCGTTCACCATTATGGAAAGGTGGTGGTGTTATTTTTGGTCCAAAACCAAAGAAAACCATTTTAAAATTAAATAAGAAAGAACGTAAATTAGCATTACAAACTTTATTATATAATAAACGGAATAACATTTCAGTAATTGAAAATTTAGAAAATGCTATTGATTCACCAAAAACAAAAACATTTTTTACTATGTGTCAAAAATGTGGTGTTGATGTAAATCAAAAAGTTTTAGTAATTGTTGCTAAAAAAACACCGGCATTAAAATTATCAATTCGAAACATGAAAAATGTGGAATTAATTTCTGCTTCAAATTTAAATACACTTAGTATTTTAAGAGCTAAACAGATTTTATTAACGCCACTAGCAGTAAATGAGATAAAGGAGACTTATTGTGGTTGATTCTTCATATTTTAATCTTAGCAGTAATGATATTATAAAATATCCTATTATTACTGACAAAGCTACAAGACTTTTAGAAAATAATCAATATAGTTTCATTGTAAATCCATCCTCTGATAAAATTACAATTAAAGCAGCAATTGAATATATATTCGATGTAAAAGTGATAAAAGTTAATACTTGTCAACTTCCAAGAAAGAAAAAACGTGTAGGTAAATATCTTGGTTGGAAATCGCAATATAAAAAAGCTATTGTTACTTTAGCAGATGGAGATACAATAAACTTATTTGCAGAAAATTAACAGTTATATAATCGAAATTAATCAAGTTTATGAGCATTCGTCTTTATAAATCATATACACCAGGTACACGTAACCGAGCCTTATTAACATTTTCAGAGATTACAACAAGTAAACCCGAAAAAAGTTTAATTCGTAAAAATCACCGTAAAAAAGGGCGAAATAATAGAGGTGTTATTACAATTCGTCACCGTGGTGGTGGTCATAAAAAAAGATACCGTTTAATTGATTTTCATCGTAATAAACATGAAATTGAAGCAACCGTTGCATCAATTGAATACGATCCAAATCGTAATGCACGAATTGCATTAGTTAACTATGAAGATGGTGAAAAACGTTATATTTTACATCCAAATAATATAAACGTAGGTGATAAAATTATTTCTGGTTCAGGTGCATCTTTAAATATTGGTAATAGTTTACCACTAGAAGAAATTCCTTTAGGTACTTCTATTCATAATATTGAATTAATTCCTAGAAAAGGTGGTCAAATTGTTCGTTCAGCTGGCACATCAGCAAAAATTTTAGCAAAAGAAGGTGATTACGTAACTTTAAGATTACCCTCAAAAGAAGTTCGATTAATTCGTAAAGAATGTTTTGCAACTATTGGTGAAATTAGTAATAATGAATCTTTCTTAGTTCAAAGTGGTAAAGCTGGTCGTACACGATGGCTTGGAAAACGTCCTACTGTGCGTGGTTCAGTAATGAACCCTTGTGATCACCCACATGGTGGTGGTGAAGGTCGTGCACCTATTGGTCGTAGTCGTCCATTAACACCTTGGGGTAAACCAGCTTTAGGAATTAAAACACGAAAAAATAAAAAAGCAAGTAATGCTTATATTCTTCGTCGTCGAACATAATTGAAATTTTAATCAAATATAAATTAATCAAAATATTCTTAAAATGCCAAGATCATTAAAGAAAGGACCTTTTATAGCACATCATTTATTAAAGAAAATTGATAAAATGAATGCTGCTGGAAAAAAAGATATAATTACTACTTGGTCTCGTAGTTCAACAATTTTACCAAGTATGGTAGGACATACAATTGCCGTTTACAATGGTAAACAGCATGTTCCAATCTTTATTTCTGATCAATTTGTTGGTCATAAACTAGGAGAATTTGTTTCTACACGAACATTTAAAACACATATTAAAGCCGATAGAAAAACAAAACGCTAAGGAAACTTTTCTATGGTACAAAAGATTGTAGATCCAAATTTTCACATTAAAACTTTTAATGTGAAATGTGATAACAAATTATCACCGCTTGCAAAGACAATATTACAAAGTTTTAATTTTAAACTTTATTATTATGTAATTGATGATCTTTTATATCTTTTAAAATCAAATCCAAAAGAACGAGATTACCTTTTACAAATATTAAATTCAAGCGTTATTTTTCTTCAAAATAATTTGTATGTAAATTTTTTTGATATTTATATCTATGATATCACCATAAATGAAATATCAAAATTTAATAGATTTGTTAATGAACAATCGGAATCATTTAAATTTTCAAACACTATAACTATTAAATTAGCTTATCAAGTTAAACCAGTTCCTAAAAAACTTGAAACAATTTGGTAAAAATAAGAACATAAAAATTTTTGTTTTTATAGTTAAGGTTTATTTCTAGTTTAGATTGAAATAGATTTCGACAATCTACTGAAAATTAAAATATAAGCAAAAAGAAAAGTTAAAAAAAAAATCGATTATGTCTAATGTTCAATCAGTAAAAGCTGTAGCAAAATATATTAGGATGTCGCCACATAAAGTACGACGAGTTTTAGATCAAATTCGCGGACGCTCATATCAAGAAGCTTTAATGATATTAGAATTCTTACCATATGATGCGGGTGGCCCTGTTTGGCAAATTGTTCATTCAGTAGCAGCAAATGCAAAAAATAATTATGATTTAGACAAAAAAAAATTAATTATTGACGAAGTGTATGCTAATGAAGGACCAAAATTAAAGCGTATTCGACCACGAGCACAAGGTCGTGCGTATAAAATTTTAAAGCCAACGTGTCATATTACAATCATTGTAAAAGAATCAAGTTAATTTATTTTATAAACATTATTTAACTTAAAAGGATTATTTAGGTGGGACAAAAAACACATCCATTAGGATTCCGGTTAGGGATTACACAAGAACACAGATCTGCTTGGTATGCGAATTTTAATCAATACTCTAATTTATTAGAGGAAGATGATCAAATCAGAACATATCTTGATAATTTAGCAAAAGCGGCTAGTATTTCAAATATTAAAATTAACCGAAATGGATTAGGTGATCAAATTCAATTAAACATTGAAACAGGTCGTCCTGGAGCATTGGTTGGTGAAAATGGTTTAGGTATTGAAAATTTATTAAAAAATATTAAAAAACTTTTACCAAGTGACCGCCAAATTACCATTAATATTATTGAAGTTGAAAAAGTTAACTTAAACGCTTCATTAATTGGTGATTTAGTTGTTAAACAATTAGAAGATCGTGTTGCTTTTAGACGAGCAATTCGTGAAGCTCTTCAAGCAGCACATGAAGATAATGTTAGTGGTATTAAAATTCAAGTTTCTGGACGATTAAATGGTGCAGAAATTGCACGAAGTGAATGGATTCGAGAAGGTCGCGTACCTTTACAAACCCTACGAGCTGATATTGACTATTGTGCCAAAGAAGCAAATACAATTTATGGCGTATTAGGCGTTAAAGTTTGGTTATTTAAAAATGAAATTTTAGCAAAATAGACACAAAATATATCTTTTATAAATTTAATTTATTATGTTAAGTCCAAAAAGAACAAAATATAGAAAATATCACCGTGGTCGTATGCGTGGAAAAGCAACACGAGGAAATGAAGTATCATTTGGTGAATACGGATTACAAGCTTTAGAACCAACATGGATTACGTCACGTCAAATTGAAGCTGCTCGTCGTACAATTACTCGTTATACAAAACGTGGTGCTTCATTATGGATTCGTATTTTTCCTGATAAAACAGTTACTGCACGAGCTGCTGAATCACGAATGGGTTCAGGTAAAGGTGCTGTAGACTATTGGGTAGCTACTGTGAAACCAGGGACAATTTTATTTGAAATTGCCTCAGTTCCCGAAGATGTTGCTCGAGGTGCATTTAATTTAGCTGCCTATAAGCTACCAATAAAAACAAAATTTATTATTAGAACAAATATTGAGTAACATATGAGTTTAAGTCAGTTTAATGATATTAAAGGACTTTCAAATACTGAAATTTCTGAAGCAATTATTAAAACGGAAAAAGAATTATTTAATTTAAAATTCAAAAAAGCAACTCGTCAACCTTTTAAATCAAGTGAGATTAAATTTGCGAAATGTCGAATTGCTCAATTAAAAACAGTTTTAACTTTACGATTAAAGGCATTAGAACAATCAAATACTGATGCTGTAACTAATTTAATCCAAAAACAAAACTATTTAACTGGGAAATTTTAAATAAATATATAAGGAGTTTTAATGCCAGTAAAAGAAAAAATTGGGATTGTTGTTAGTAATAAAATGGACAAAACCGTTGTTGTACAAGTGGAAAGTAGATACCCACATCCAATGTACTCAAAAACATTGGTAAAAACAAAAAAATATTTAGCACATGATGAAATGGAGCAATGTAATATTGGAGACGAAGTTTTAGTTCAAGAAACTCGTCCATTAAGTAAAAGAAAACGTTGGACATTAACCAAGATTCTTTCAAAATCATCTTTAATTAATTAAAATTAAATTTTTATGATCTATCCACAAACTATGTTAACAGTAGCCGATAATACCGGTGCTCGAAAAATTATGTGTATTCGAGTTTTAGGTGGAAATCGAAAATATGCAAAAATTGGTGACACAATTATTGGTGTAGTTAAAGAAGCTCTTCCAAACATGCCAATTAAAAGATCGGATATTGTTAGAGCCATTGTTGTACGAACGTCTAAATCTATCCGTCGTCAAGATGGAATGTATATTCGTTTTGATGATAATGCAGCAGTTATTGTTAATTTAGATAATAACCCTCGTGGAACACGAGTTTTCGGACCTGTTGCACGTGAAATCCGTGATAAAAATTTCTCTAAAATTGTTTCATTAGCACCGGAGGTTTTATAAATGGCAAAACAACAAAAAATGCATATTAAACTCGGTGATAATGTAAAAGTAATTTCAGGGTTTGATAAAAATAAAACAGGCGAAGTAACTAAAATTTACCGTAATACCGGAAAAATTCTTGTTAAAGGAATTAATTATAAATTTAAACATATTAAGCCTAATACAGATAATGAAGTTGGTGAAATCAAACAAATTGAAGCGCCTATTCATCATTCAAATGTAAAATTAAATGTAACAGAGTCTTAAAAATATGCGTAATCCAAATTCATTAGAAGAAATCGCTGAAATTCATAACTTACTTACAGATATTAAAAAAGAATATACTGAAGGAATTCGGGGTATTTTAAAAAAAAATGATCCTGAACTTTTTAGAAATGTTCATACAATTCCAAAATTAGAAAAAATTCAAATCAACCGAGGTTTAGGTTTAGCAGCTCAAAACACTAATATATTGAAAAAAAGTATTCAAGAATTTAATGCAATCACAGGTCAAAAGCCATTAATTACAAGATCTAAAAAAGCGATTGCAGGTTTTAAAATTCGTGAAGATATGGAATTAGGTTTAACTGTAACCTTACGTGGTGAAAAAATGTATGCGTTTTTAACAAAACTTATCTTCTTTACTTTCTCTCAAATTCGTGATTTCCGCGGTTTATCTGTTCGAAGTTTTGATAAAGCAGGAAATTATACTTTAGGATTAAAAGAACAATTAATTTTCCCAGAAATTAATTATGAAGATGTTGATCAAGCACAAGGTTTTAGTATTACTTTAGTATTTTCAGCTTCAAACCCTAAAAATCGCTCACGCACAATTGACAAAGTTTTAAATGGAATGATTCTTTTAAAATTCTTAAGATTCCCATTAAACGATTGTGGTTATTATGAAAAATATGCTTCTTTAGCGGAAGTTAGTCAATCTTGGGATAAAAAAAGACATTTACGTCGAAAACGTTGGTCTCAAGAATAAAATAAATCGTGAAAAATAAGGAGAGAACTGTGGTCACAGATACAATTTCAGATATGCTAACGCGTATTAGAAATGCAAATATGGTTAAACACCAAATTGTACAAGTACCAAGTACAAAAATGTCAAAGGCAATTGCAACAATTTTAAAAGAAGAAGGTTTCATTGAAAATTTTGAAATTTATAATGAAAATTCTTATGCGTACTTATTAATTTCTTTAAAATATAAAGGAAGATTACGTGAACCTGTTATTGCTAAACTTGAACGTATAAGTAAACCTGGTTTACGTGTTTATGCAAACTCAAAAGAACTACCAAAAGTTTTAGATGATTTAGGTATTGCAATTATGTCAACATCAAAAGGTGTTATGACAAATTTCAAAGCTAAAGAGCTAGGAGTTGGTGGTGAAGTTTTATGTTATATTTGGTAATTGGAGTAATTAAAAAATATGTCACGTATCGGAAAATTACCAATTAAAATACCATCAGGTGTTGATATTACTTGTAATGGTTTAGATATTACAGTAAAGGGAAAATTTGGAACATTAGAAAACACACTTCCAGATTCATTAACAGTTGAACAAAGTGATGGTACTTTAGTTGTAGGTTTAAAAAGTCAAACACGCCAAGGGCGTGCTTTACATGGTTTATACCGTACATTAGTAAACAATATGATTATTGGTGTATCTGAACAATTTCAAAAAAATTTAACTTTGAAAGGGGTTGGATATCGAGCTGCTGTTCAAGGCAAATCAATTGTTTTAAATTTAGGATATAGTCATCCTGTTGAAATGGAAATTCCTGAAGGAATTTCTGTAGAAGTAGTTAAAAATGTTGATATCATTATTAAAGCGTGCAGTAAAGACCAACTTGGTTTATTTGCAGCGAAAATTCGTGCTTGGCGTGTACCTGAACCTTATAAGGGTAAAGGTATTCTTTATGCAGGAGAAATTGTAAACCGTAAAGCAGGTAAATCTGGTAAAAAATAAACATTTTTGTCTTAAACATACTTTAAATAAAGCAATTTATGAAATTATCAAAACGAGTTTTATTAAAACTTAAAAATAAAAACAAAAAATTAAAACCTCAAAAATTTAAACGTTTAAAACGGGAAAGTTTACGAGGTTTAGTGAAAGGAACACAAGAGCGTCCACGTTTATCTGTTTATCGTTCTAATGAAAACATCTATGCGCAAATTATTGATGATACAACATCAAAAACTCTTGTTTCTTGTTCGACACTAGATCGTGATATTCAACTTGATAGTAAAAATGGACGAACATGTGAGGCTTCAAGATTAATGGGTCAAAAGTTAGCAGCACTTAGTTTAAAAAAGAATATTACTAAAATTGTATTTGATCGTGGACCGTATCTTTATCATGGACGGATTAAAGCTTTAGCTGACGGTGCCCGAGCAGGTGGTCTTCAATTTTAATAACCAATCTGAAAATTAAAACTATATTTTATGAGTACCGATTTAAAACAAGTTAATAAGTTAAAAAAAAATTCACGACGAAATGATAATCGAAATGAACCAAAATTTGTTGAACGATTAATCAAAATTAGCCGTGTGTCTAAAGTAACGAAAGGTGGTAAAAAATTAAGTTTTCGTGCAATCGTAGTTATTGGAGATGAAAATGGTCAAGTTGGTGTTGGTGTAGCCAAAGCTGATGATGTTGTTAATGCTTTTAAAAAAGCAAAAAGCGATGGTCGTAAAAATTTAATCAAAATTCCAATTACAAAATCATTAAGTATTCCACATCGAGTTAGTGGTGATTTTGGAGCATGTAAAATTATTATGCGTCCATCTATTGAAGGTTCTGGTGTAATTGCTGGTGGTTCGGTTCGAACTGTTCTAGAAGTTGCAGGTATTAAAAATGTTATTGCAAAACAATTAGGATCAGATAATTTATTAAATAATGCTCGTGCTTCTATTTGTGCATTAGGAAATTTAACAACAAAATCACAAGTAGCAAAAAAACGGGACCTTAATTTAAATTAAGATTATCTATTTAATACTTAAATATTAAAGTATGATTAAACAAACTAATGATAAAAATATTCTTTTAAATCGTCTGTTATTAAGTTTAGGAATATTAATCTTTATTCGAATTGGAACTTTTTTACCAGTTCCAGGAATAAATCATAATCATTTGGCTTTTTATCTTGAACGTCATTCAATGACAAAAAGTTTAGTAAGTACGTTTGCAGGAAATGACACTTTTGTAATTGGAATATTTACGTTAAATATATTTCCATATATTAATGCATCAATTCTAATGCAAGTATTACTTAGTGTCTTTCCTAGTCTTTCAAAATTACAAAAAGAAGGTGGCGCAGAAGGTCGTCGAACTATAAATAAATTAACACGGCTAATTACTTTAGGTTGGGCATTGATTCAAAGTTTTAGTATTGCTTTTTATTTAAAAAGAGTTTTATTTGACTGGGATATTTATTTAGCTGGACAAATTATTATTTGGTTAACAACTGGTGCTATGATAGTTTTATGGTTAAGTGAAATTGTAACTGAATATGGGCTTGGTAATGGTGCGTCCTTATTAATTTATACAAATATTGTTTCCAATTTACCTACTTTTGGAAAAAATTTATTTGCTAAAGCGAGCGAAAATATTTCGATTGTTTCTTGGGGTTTAATTGGTCTTTTACTATTTACTGCGATTTATGGAATTGTTTTATTACAAGAGGGTACTCGAGTTGTTCCATTAATTTCATCGAAACAATTAACAAAAACAACGGAATCATTTTCAACGTCTTCATTACTTGAGAATAACTATATTCCGCTACGGTTTAATCAAGCAGGTGTTATGCCAATTATTTTAACAACCGCTGTTTTGGTTATACCAAATTATATAAGTAATATGGGTTTATTACCATTTCTTACGCTACCTGCCTTTCTTCAATCATCAAAAATTATTTATTGGATTAGCTATTTTGTTTTAATATTACTATTTAGTTCATTTTATTCAACAATTGTCTTAAATCCAAAAGATATTTCAAATGATTTACAAAAAATGGCTGTTTCAATTCCAGGAATAAGACCAGGAGTGGAAACGACTTTTTATTTAAAGAAAGTAATGCAAAGAGTAACGTATCTCGGTGCAATTATGTTATCAATTCTAGCTACGTTACCAAATTTGATCGAAACTATATTACCTGGTTCAAGCTTTAACGGATTAGGAACAACATCATTATTAATTTTAGTCGGAGTAATTCTTGAATTATCGCGAGAAATTCGAAGTATTATTCTATCGAATATTTATAATGATATGTTTGATTAAATTAAGTGAAAAAATTAATTAATTATTGTAAAAATTAAAATGAAAGTTCGTCCTTCAGTAAAAAAAATGTGCGATAAATGTCGAGTAATTAAACGACATGGAAAAATTATGGTAATTTGTCAAAATCCAAAACATAAACAACGTCAAGGTTAATAATTTTAAGGAGTTAACAAAGTGGTAAGATTAGTAGGGGTAGATTTACCAAGGAATAAACGAGTTGCATATGCTTTAACGTATATTCATGGAATTGGTATGAATACTGCAAACCAAATTATTACGGCAGCAAATATTAGTCCAGAAACTCGAACAAACGATTTAACAACAGAAGAAACTGTTGCTTTACGTAACGTTTTAGAAGAAAGTGACTTAATGCTAGAAGGTGATTTACGACGTTTTAATGGTTTAAATATTAAGCGATTAAATGAAATTAATTGTCATAGAGGGAAAAGACACCGAAATAATTTACCGGTTCGTGGCCAACGTACAAGAACAAATGCACGAGCACGCCGAGGTGGTAAGAAAACGGTAACAGGTAAAAAATAATAATTTAAAATTTTATTTAATATGGCACAGAAAATTCGCAAAACAGCCTTTAAAAAAGATAAAAATAATTTCGTTACAGGTGTTGTTCATATTCAATCAACATTTAATAACACAATTGTAACAATTACAAATTTAGCGGGTGATACAATTTCATGGGCATCTGCCGGAAGTTCTGGATTTAAAGGTGCTCGAAAAGGTACACCATTTGCAGCACAAACTGCTGCTGAAAAAGCAGCATTAGATGCACTTGGAACAGGTATGAAAAATGTTGAGATTTTGATCAAAGGTCAAGGATCAGGTCGAGAAACTGCGATTCGAGCAATTGAAGGGGCAGGATTTGAAATTCTTTCAATTCATGATATTACACCTGTTCCGCATAATGGCTGTCGACCTCCAAAACGTCGAAGAGTTTAAAAATTTATATTTCTAAGAATCCTCGAATGAGTTTAAACTATGACTCTGAATAATTTATATATTAAATGTTTGAAATCAGAGAAAATTGAATCTGGATCTATGTATGGCCAGTTTTTAATAAATTCGTTACGCCCAGGGCAAGGTATAACAATTGGAAATCTTTTACGTCGAGTTCTACTTAGTGATTTAGGCGGAACGACAATTACTGCAGTTCGGATTGCTGGTGTTCGCGATGAATTTTCGATAATACCGGGAGTACGTGAAGATATCCTAGAAATTTTATTAAATTTAAAAGGAATTGTTGTTAAAAGTTCAACGACTGATGTATCTTTTGGGCGTTTGAAAATTAAAGGACCTGCTGTTATTACAGCAGATTCTATTCAATTACCCTCAACTGTTGAAATTGTAAATCCAAATCATTATATAGCAACAATTTCGACGGCAAATGTTCTTGAAATTGAATTTAAATTTGAACATGGAACTGGTTATAAATTAGCAGGTCAAACATTTTGTGATAAATCTGAAGATTTTCTTCAAATTGATGCAATTTTCATGCCAATCCAAAAAGTAGATTTTAAAATTGAAAATGTGTATGATAATTCAAATTCAATTACAGAACGACTATTCTTAGATATTTGGACAAATGGAAGTATTTCTCCGGAAGATGCAATTTCTTCATCGTCGAAATTTATTATTGAATTATTTAATTCAATAATGGAAAATAAATTTACTCAAGACCTTGATGTTATTGAAAATACTAATAATATAATTCCAATCAACCCCCATATCAATATTGCAATTGAAGAGCTTCAATTATCAGTAAGAGCTTATAATTGTTTAAAAAGAGCTCAAATAAATACTATTGGGGATTTATTAGAATATTCTCCGGAAAAATTACAAGAACTTAAAAACTTTGGTCGTAAATCGGCTGATGAAGTTTTTACTACTCTGAAAAATAAACTCGGAATAGTTTTAAAGTAATTACTTATTTAATTAATAAATATTTTATGAATGAAACATTTATTCCAGCATCTGACTATACGAAAAAAAAATGGTATGTAATTGATTGTAAAGATAAACAATTAGGCCGAATTTCTTCTTCGATTGTTAGATTATTATCTGGAAAAATTAAGTCGTACTATCACCCTGCTTTTGATACAGGGGATTATGTTATTTTAATCAATGCAGAAGCACTTACTGTAGATCGTCATATTGAACGAGTACATGTATTTAATCCTGGTCGTCCTGGCTCATCATTAAAACGCATTGTTAATGGTCTTCCACAACAAATTATTGAAAAATGTATTTATGGAATGATGCCAAATGGCCTTGCTAAAAAACAATTATCAAAACGATTAAAAGTTTATCAAGGTTCTGAGCATCCTCATACAGCTCAAAACCCAATTCATGTAGAGGATATTGAGAATTTTACCAATAATGTATAAAAATTTTTATGACTATAAAATTACAAAAAGATAATATTGGTCTAGGAAAACGTAAACGCGCAGTTGCACGTGTATTTCTTGTTCCAGGAGAAGGTAATCTTATTATTAATAAAGTTGCTGGCGATAAGTATTTACAATATAACAGCACATATATTAATCAAATTTGGAATCCATTAAAAAAATTAAATTTAGAAAACCAATTTGATATTCTAGTATTAGTTAGAGGTGGTGGATTAACCGGTCAAACTGAAGCCATTCAATTAGGAGTTGCAAGATTAATTTGTAAAATGGACCCACAACACCGTTCTATTTTAAAACCATTCGGTCTTTTAACACGAGATGCTCGTATTAAAGAACGTAAAAAATATGGTTTACGAAAAGCAAGAAAAGCTCCACAGTACTCAAAACGTTAATATTACTTATTTTAAAAATATGCCAAAAGCTGATATTCATCCAGAATGGTTTGAAAATGCTACCGTTCTTTACGATGGAAAACCATTATGTACCGTAGGTTCAACAAAAAAAGAAGTACAAGTTGATCTTTGGTTAGCAAACCATCCATTTTATAATACAACAACTGCCCTTATTGATAGTGAAGGTCGAGTTGAACGATTTATGAAAAAATACGGTTTAGATTCAACAAACTAATTAATAATTATTTCTCAAGATATATGCCAACTATTCAACAATTAGTTCGTTCAAGACGAATTCAAATTAAGAAAAAAACAAAATCTCCGGCATTAGTAAACTGCCCACAACGACGCGGAGTTTGCACACGTGTTTATACAACAACACCCAAAAAACCCAATTCAGCAATTCGTAAAGTTGCTCGTGTTCGTTTAACTTCAGGATTTGAAGTAACAGCTTATATTCCAGGAATTGGTCATAATTTACAAGAACATTCTGTTGTTTTAATTCGTGGTGGTCGTGTAAAAGATTTACCAGGTGTCCGTTATCATATTATTCGAGGTGCATTGGATAGTGGTGGTGTAAAAGATCGAACACAAGGACGTTCAAAATACGGTGTAAAGAAACCAAAATAAAATAAGACTTTTTATTTTTACATCTAATAATGTAATTTTTTCAATTAATTTTAAAAAGTTACATTATTATATTCAAATTTTTAAAACTATATCTGATATTATGTCTCGTCGAAATATTTCAAAAAAACGATTTCCTGAAGCAGATTCTACTTATAATAGCTACCTTGTAAGTTTATTAATTAGTCGAATTTTAAAATCAGGCAAGAAAAATTTAGCTCAAAACATTGTGAATGGTGCTTTTGACATTATTAAAGCAAAAACTAATGAAGATCCAGTAGTAGTTTTTGAAAGAGCTATTAGAAATGCTAGCCCAGTTGTTGAAGTGAAAGCCAGACGAATTGGTGGATCTACATATCAAGTTCCGATTGAAGTTAGTGGTTTTCGTGCAACAAATTTAGCATTACGTTGGATTATTACCTATTCTCATCAAAGAGTTGGTCGTAGTATGTCAATTAAATTAGCAAGTGAAATTATTGACACAGCTAATGATATCGGTAATACTATTAAAAAGAAAGAAGAAACTCATAGAATGGCAGATGCGAATAAAGCTTTTGCTCATTTTAGATATTAATATATAAATATCATTTCTCGCTAAAAGCTTTTATCATTATATTAATTTATAAAAATTAAACTTTAAAGGAATTCAAAAAATGGCACGCGAAAAATTTGAACGTAGTAAACCGCATGTTAACATTGGTACAATTGGTCACGTAGATCACGGTAAAACAACATTAACAGCTGCAATTACTGCTACTTTATCATTAGATGGTACAAACGTTGCTAAAGCTTATGATGAAATTGATGGTGCTCCAGAAGAACGTGCACGTGGTATTACAATTAATACAGCACACGTAGAATACCAAACAGAAAGTCGTCACTATGCACACGTAGACTGTCCAGGTCACGCGGATTATGTAAAAAACATGATTACAGGTGCTGCGCAAATGGATGGTGCTATTTTAGTAGTATCTGCTGCAGATGGTCCAATGCCACAAACACGTGAACACATTTTATTATCTAAACAGGTAGGTGTTCCTGATATCGTTGTTTTCTTAAACAAAGAAGATCAAGTAGATGATGCTGAATTATTAGAATTAGTAGAATTAGAAGTTCGTGAATTATTATCAGCTTATGATTTCCCAGGTGATGATATTCCAATTTGTCCTGGTTCAGCATTACAAGCAATTGAAGCAATTTCTGCTAATCCAGCACTTAAACGTGGTGATAACCCATGGGTTGATAAAATTTTTGCATTAATGGATGCTGTAGATGAGTACATCCCAACACCAGAACGTGATGTTGAAAAAACTTTCTTAATGGCAATTGAAGATGTATTCTCAATTACGGGTCGTGGTACAGTTGCGACTGGTCGTATTGAACGTGGTATCATTAAAGTTGGTGAAAGTGTTGAAATTGTTGGTGTTGCTGAAACACAAACAACAACAATTACTGGTATTGAAATGTTCCAAAAAACATTAGATGAAGGTTTTGCTGGTGATAACGTAGGTATCTTATTACGTGGTGTAACTCGTGAGGATATCGAACGTGGTATGGTTTTATCAAAACCTGGAACAATTACACCTCATACAGACTTTGAATCAGAAGTATACGTATTAACTAAAGAAGAAGGTGGTCGTCACACACCATTCTTTACAGGTTACCGTCCTCAATTTTACGTACGAACAACTGATGTAACTGGTTCAATTACACAATTCACAAGTGATGATGGTGATGTTGTAGAAATGGTAATGCCTGGTGATCGTATTAAAATGACGGCTGAATTAATTTACCCAGTAGCGATTGAAGAAGGTATGCGTTTTGCAATCCGTGAAGGTGGTCGAACAATTGGTGCAGGTGTTGTTTCTAAAATTGTTAAATAATTAAATAAATTTATGGAAATAAAAACGAATGAAAAAATTCGTGTAAGATTAGAATCTTTTAATCACGAATTATTAACATCATCATGTAAAAAACTTATTGAATTAATTCAAACGCATGATGTAAATAAATTTAGTATGGTATCTTTACCTACAAATAAACGAATTTATTGTGTTTTACGTTCTCCACACGTTGATAAAGATTCAAGAGAACATTTTGAAATTCGAGTTCATAAACGAGTTTTAGATATCTCTTATGATTCTAGTGTTAATATGTTTGATATTTTAGCTAAATCAGATTTACCACCTGGAATCTTATATCGAATTTGTTTATCGTAATTTATAATTAGATATTTTAGTAATTCATTTTACTAAAATATCTAATTGATAGATAATAAAGTCTAAATTTAAGATTAAATTAGAAAACTCTACTATTTTTTATTAAAAATTAAATTAAAAAAAAATTATTACCGAACAAGCTGTAAGAAATTACTTAACTATTATTTTGGGGACGGGGGGACTTGAACCCCCACGCCTATCACTAGGCAACGGATTTTAAGTCCGTCGTGTCTACCAATTCCACCACATCCCCTTACTGATGTAATAAAATAATACATCGGTTAAAATAAAAAAGCAACCATATAGAAAAATTATAATAGGCGGCACCCAGATTCGAACTGGGGATAGAGGATTTGCAATCCACTGCCTTACCACTTGGCCATACCGCCAATCTAATATTGCAAATTGCCATTTACTATAGTATAATAAATAGTAAAATAGAAATCAAGCAATTGATAAATTAAATAATTAAACGTGATTAGTCTACGTAGTTTTGGGAGTAAAAAGATTTTTAAAAGTAGCGTCACTTCAAAAAATTTAGACGTTTTAAAGTCTAGTAGAAATTATAAGGAGTAACTGAAAATGTTTGAAAAGTTTACAGAAGGTGCTATTAAAGTCATTATGTTATCCCAAGAAGAAGCTCGTCGAATGGGACATAATTTTGTAGGGACTGAGCAATTATTATTAGGTGTTATTGGTCAACGACACGGTATTGGTGCTCGAGCATTAAAGAAAATGAAAGTTACTCTAAAAAAAGCTCGCCGAGAAATTGAATTATATATTGGTCGTGGTACTGGATTTGTTGCCTCAGAAATTCCTTTTACACCACGAGCAAAACGCGTCTTAGAAATGGCAGTTCATGAAGGTAAAGATTTAGGACAAAATTTTGTAGGAACGGAACACATTTTACTTGCTTTAATCGGTGAATCTGATGGTGTTGCAATGCGAACTTTAGATAAGTTAAAAGTTGATATTACAAAATTAAGAAATTTAATCTTAGCGTATATCGAAGAAAATCAAGAAGAAATTTTACGTCCATTAACACAAGCGGAAAAATTCTTATTAGAACGTGAGAAAAAGGGTAGTCAAACACCGACATTAGATGAATACTCAGAAAATATTTCTAAAGAAGCTGTTGAAGGGAAATTAGATCCAGTAATCGGCCGTGATAAAGAAATTCATGAGGTAATCAAAGTTTTAGCACGACGTGGTAAAAATAACCCAGTTTTAATTGGTGAACCTGGTGTTGGTAAAACGGCTGTTGCCGAAGGTTTAGCACAATTAATTTTAACAGAAAAAGCCCCTGATTTCTTAGATGGTCATTTAATTATGGCTTTAGATCTAGGCTCAATTTTAGCCGGTACAAAATATCGTGGGGAATTTGAAGAGCGTTTAAAACGTATTGTTGAAGAAGCTCAAAATGATGCTGCTGTAATTTTAGTAATTGATGAAATTCATACATTAGTAGGTGCAGGTGCTGCAGAAGGTGCTGTAGATGCGGCAAATATTTTAAAACCAGCATTAGCACGTGGTAAATTTAGATGTATTGGAGCGACAACAATTGATGAATATCGTAAATATATTGAACGTGATCCAGCTTTAGAACGTCGATTCCAACCAGTCCATGTTGATGAACCAAGTGTTGCTGTTACTATTGATATTTTACGTGGTTTACGTTCAAAATTTGAACAACACCATACTCTAACATATCATGATAAAGCTGTTGAACAAGCAGCAATTTTAGCTGATAAATTTATTGCTGATAGATTCTTACCAGATAAAGCTATTGATGTTTTAGATGAAGCTGGGTCACGCGTAAGATTAGAAAACCGTCGTTTACCACTTGGTATGAAACGCTTATTGAAAGAATTACAAGATACTTTACGTGATAAAGAAGAAAGTATTAAAGAACACGACTTTGATATAGCAAAACAATTAGTTGATCATGAAATGGAAGTTCGAACTCATATTACAATTATGAAACAAGCTGCTTTAACAAATGAAGCACTTGGATTAACACGTAAAGAGGTAGATACTGTATTGGAAAACGATGTTGCAGAAGTTATCGCTGGTTGGACTGGTGTCCCTGTAACGAAAATTTCTGACTCAGAGTCAAAACGACTTTTAAAAATGGAAGATACATTACATGAACGTTTAATTGGACAACATCATGCCATTGTATCTGTATCGAAAGCAATTCGTCGAGCACGTGTAGGCTTACGAAACCCTGATCGTCCGATTGCTAGTTTTATTTTTGCTGGTCCAACAGGGGTTGGAAAAACAGAATTAACTAAGGCTTTATCAGAATACATGTTTAGTAGCGAAGATAGTATGATTCGTTTAGATATGTCTGAATATATGGAGAAACATACTGTTGCTAAATTAATTGGTTCACCTCCAGGGTACGTTGGTTATAATGAAGGCGGTCAATTAACAGAAGCCGTAAGAACAAAACCATATTCAGTAGTGTTATTTGATGAGGTAGAAAAAGCACATCCAGATGTATTTAATTTATTACTACAAATTTTAGATGATGGTCGTTTATCGGATTCTAAAGGCCGTGTTATTGATTTTAAAAATACTTTAATTATTATGACCACTAACTTAGGGGCCAAAATTATTGAACGAGAAAGTGGTATTAAACCAAAATCAAAACAGAATAAACCAGCATTCCGAATTGATGAAGATGGTTGTGTTGGTTGGGAGCCAAGTCCAGAACCATAAAAAGATTCTTCCGTTTTTGAACGTGTAACTGAATTAGTAAATGAAGAACTAAAAGAATTCTTCCGACCAGAATTCTTAAACCGTATTGATGAAATTATTGTCTTTAACCATTTAACAAAATATGATATTTGGGAAATTTGTGGATTAATGATTAATCAATTAGAAAAACGGTTAAGAGATAAAGATATTACTTTAGAAGTAGATGTTGCTGTTCGAAGTCTTTTAACAGAAGAAGGTTATGATCCAGTGTACGGTGCTCGTCCTTTACGTCGAGCAGTAATGAGATTGTTAGAAGATACTTTAGCACAACAGTGTTTAACAACACCACTATATCCAAAAACACGATTAATTGTAACGCGAGTAAAACGCGAAGGTTCATTAGTTGATTATACAAGTGATGTTCACGTAGAAATTGATTATAGTGATGTAGATGCAGATGTAATTAAAGCTGGTGAAGCAGCATTAGAAGACAATCCATTAGAAAACATTGTAACAGACAATAGCTAACTTTAATTCTAATTAGTAAATACCTAAAATAGGTATTTACTAATTAGAATTAAAGTTAACTATTTAAAATATTTTTTTTATTAAATTAATTTACTAATATTTGTTTGTGGAGAACTTGGATTTGCATAATATTTTTTTTCCATTCGACCTGCTAAATACCCAAGCCGACCAGCTTCTACAGCCAAATTCATAGCTTTAGCTTTTTGTACCGGATTTTTCGCTTGTGCAACCGCGGTATTTAATAACACTCCATCAGCTCCAATTTCCATGGCTTTTGTAGCTTCACTAGGAGCTCCAATTCCTGCATCTACAATAACTGGAACGTTTGCATTTTCAATAATAATTTGAATATTAGCTAAATTGTTTAAACCTTGACCAGAGCCTATGGGAGAACCTAAAGGCATAACTGTAGCACATCCTAGATCTTCTAAATGTAAAGCTAACATTGGATCTGCATTAATATAAGGTAAAACGGTAAATCCTTTTTTAACTAAAAATTCTGCTGCTTTTAATGTACCAACAGGATCTGGTAAAAGATATTTTGGATCAGAAATCACTTCAAGTTTAACAAA
>Ga0206128_1000563_pt1:0-7500 | contig 41613 bp, 52 predicted proteins | sample Helgoland_Spring_7_FD_148601 | JGI IMG/M metagenome (GOLD analysis project Ga0206128, IMG submission 148601) | Pelagic subsurface seawater microbial communities from Kabeltonne, Helgoland, North Sea - Helgoland_Spring_Bloom_20160426_1 | ecosystem: Environmental > Aquatic > Marine >... | reverse complement strand
GCTAAACGAATCCGTCCCGAAGATGCCCAACCCTGTAATTTTTTGGTTTGATTACTTTCTAATTGAGCTAGTGGTATTAATTCATTTAAGGCAAAACATATATCATCAGTTGTAAATTCTCGTTGTTCATAAAAAGCATGATACATTGCTTCGATGATACTTTGTTTTATTTCCGCCCCTGAAAAAGACTCTGACAGTTGTGCTAATTTATTATAGTCAAAGGATTCCCAACTATTTGGTCGGAACTCTTGAATGTGAATTTGAAAAATTTGTTTACGCTCTTGTTTTTGAGGTAAATCTAAAAAGAAAATTTCATCAAATCGACCTTTTCGAATAATTTCTAGTGGTAAACGATCAACATTATTGGCTGTAGCAACAACAAAAACAGGTTTTGTTTTTTCAGATAACCAACTAATAAAAGTTGCTAAGACTCGATTACTTGTTCCACTATCTCCACTATTTTCATTAATACTAAAGGCTTTATCAATTTCATCAATCCAAAGAATACAGGGAGCTAATGTTTCTGAAACTTCAATCATTTGACGTAATCGTGATTCTGATTCCCCTACAATACCCCCAAATAATTTACCAACATCTAATTTTAATAAAGGTAATTGCCATTCAGTTGCGATAGCTTTAGCCGTTAGTGATTTTCCCGTTCCTTGAATGCCTACAAGTAATAATCCACGTGGTGTTGGTAATCCATAATTAGATGCTTGAATTCCAAAAGATGTTTTTCGTTTTTTTAACCAATCTTTTAAATTTTCAACACCACCAATATTTGTAATTTTTTCATTTGCGGACCAATACTCTAAAATTTCTGTTTGACTGATTATTTGTTTTTTTTCACTTAGTAAAATACTAATACTATTTTCATCAATAGTTTTATAAGTTGCAATAATTTTTGATAAAACGCGACGAATTCGTTCTAAAGATAAGCCTTGACAAGCCTGTGTTAAATTTTCAAATAACTCAGAGTCAACTTGAATATTTAGAGATTCAATTAATCTTGTTAGTTCTTGATTAATTTCCGTTTTAACTGGTAATTGGAATTGAATAACTGTTATTAAATCTTGTAATTCATGAGGAATATTAAATTCAGAACCAATAATAATAATCGTTTTTGGTTGTAATTTTAATAACCTACCTATATTTTTTAATTTTCGAGATATGGAAATATCACTTAAAAATCGATTAAAATCTTTCAATAAAAAAAGTGCAGGAGTTTCTGCCGTTAATCGCTCGATTAGTTCTAAAGCTTGTAAAGGATTTCGTTTTGCAAATCCTTCATTATTTGGGTTATTGGTATAACCATCAACAAAATCCCAGCTATAAATACTTCGATTTAGATTTGTTTTAATATGTTTTCGAATTACATATTCAACGCGATCTTCTTCTATTGTATTTATAAAAATAATCGGATACCGTGCTTTTAATAAAAGGGTTAGTTCATCATTAAATTTCATAAAGAGGTGTTTAGAAAACTTAGTTGCTAAATTATTATTATATTAATTATAACTAAAAAATTATGGATTATTAGAGTAAACAAAAATGTTTAACTCTAATAATAAAAATCATTAATGATTTAAGGCTAATTTCTTACGCCCCTTTTTACGACGGTTTTTAATTGTTTTACGGCCAGTTGGTGTTGCCATTCTAGCTCTAAAACCTGATAACCGTAAAATCGAAACACGGCTTTTATTTGATAATGTTCGTTTTGACATAATTAACTATTTTAAGTTTAAATAAGAGTTATTAATAGAATAATATAATTTAGACAAGCTATTAAGTCTAAATTATACTTGAACGAATAAGATCATAAATAACTAAATGTCTAGTTATTTGTGCTCTTCGTTTAAAGAATTCATAAGCTTCATCCTTATATTCAAATAAAGGATTTCGTTGACCATAACTTCGCCAACCAACAGCGTCACGTAAAAGAGCCATCTTCTGTAGATGTTCTTTCCATTCAGTATCGATATAAATTAAAATAAGTGTTCGTTCTAATGCTCGAATAATACCTAAATGACGAATTTCTAATTCAAGAACTTTAGTTTCATAACATAACCAAAATTCTTGGAAAAGATAAGTTTTTAATTCCAAAATATCAAAATTATTTAAATTATCATTAAATTTATTAAGTAATAAAAGATTAGTACCAAATAAATTTTCTAATCGTGGAATAACTTCTGAAAGTGTCAACTGATTTTTTTCAAGTTTTGAAACAATTTCAGTAATAATTTGTTCTCCATCTGCTAATAATTTTGTTTGAACAGATGCACTTTCTAAAATTTTTCGACGTTCAAAATAGATAACTTTCCGTTGTTTATTTAGAATTTCATCATATTCAAATAAATTTTTTCTTGAATCATAGGTAAGTTCTTCTAAACGTTGTTGCGCAGAATCTAAACTTTTAGATAATAATTCAGCTTCAATTGGTGTGTCATCTAAAAACTGATTCTTCATAAATTCTTGCATTTTCGGACCACCAAATAATCGTAAAAGTCGATCCTCTAAACTTAAAAAGAATTGTGATGTTCCAGGATCTCCTTGTCGCGCACAACGACCACGTAATTGATTATCGATTCGTCGGGAGTCATTTCGTTCCGTTCCAATAATATATAAACCGCCTAAATTTTTAACAATTGTATTATCTATTTTTTGATTTTTCTTTTCAAAAATTGATAATTCTTTAATTAAAAATTTCAACGCTTCTTGATAACTGTTGGTTGGAACTCTCATTTGATCAGTTTCATTCAAAATTCGAAGAATATTGGTATCAGATAAACTTTTAAATTTTGTATTATTTACTAATAAAGTTAAAACACTGATAAATTTATGTGAAATTCCTCTTAATTGACTTGTTAATGGAAAAACGGTAATCGAATTCTTTGATTTAATTTGGGTTTTGTAAGATACTAAAATTGTATAAAGTTGTTTAAGAACCTTAAATTTAATATTTCCACCTAAGATAATATCAGTACCTCGCCCTGCCATATTTGTCGCAATAGTAATACTATTGCGATTACCAGCTTGAGCAACAATTTCTGATTCTCGTCTTACATTTTCTGGTTTAGCGTTTAAAATTTGATAAGGCAACTTATATTCATTTAATAGCTGACCTAACATTTCTGATTTTTCTACACTTGTTGTTCCAACTAAAATTGGTTGACTATTTGTAGAGATTTTTTCACATTCCTTTGCAATTGCCGTCCATTTTGATAATTCATCCTTATAAATTAAATCAGGTAAATCATTACGTAAATTAGGTCGTGCTGTAGGAATTTCAACAACAGATAAATTATAAATTTTTTCAAATTCAATTTCTGCTGTTTTTGCTGTACCAGTCATTCCCGAAAGTTTAGGATATAGTAAAAAGAAATTTTGATATGTTACAGATGCAGCTGTTTCATTATTTTGACGAATTGTAACTCCTTCCTTTGCTTCTACTGCTTGATGTAAGCCATCACTCCAACGTCGATCTGGCATAATTCGCCCAGTAAATTCATCAACAATAATAATTTGATCATTTTGAACAATATAATGAACATTACGGAAAAATAATGTAGTTGCTTTTAGAGCATTAATGATATATGGAATCCACGGATCATTTGGATTATATAAATCAGTAATCCCTAAAATCCCTTCAATTTGAATCGCGCCTTCTTTTGTTAAAATAACATTTTTGTTTTTTTCGTCAACTTTAAAATGAATATTAACTTCTAAATAATCAATCACTTCAGCCGCAACAATATATTTATCAATAGAAGTTTGAACTGCGTTTGAAATAATTAAAGGAGTTTGCGCTTCATCAATTAAAACAGAATCTACTTCATCAACAATACAATAATTAAAAGGTCTTAAAACAACCTCATTAATATTTAAGGCCATATTATCTCGAAGATAATCAAAACCTAATTCACTATTGGTTACATATGTTATGTCAGCATCATAATTTTTTTGTCGCTCACGAACTTCCATATCCTCTTGAATCAATCCAGTATTTAGACCTAAGAATCGATAAACTTGACCCATTGAAAGTTGATCACGACTGGCTAAATAATCATTAACCGTTACAATATGTACGCCTTTTTTAGTAATTGCATTTAAGTATGCGGGTAAAGTTGCCACTAAAGTTTTACCTTCTCCCGTCCTCATTTCGGCAATTTTTCCACTATTTAAGACTAATCCGCCAATAAGTTGAACGTCATAATGACGTAAGCCAAGTGTACGAATACTGGCTTCTCGAGTTAATGCAAACGCTTCAGCCGTTATGTTTTCTAACTCAGAATCTAGTTGATACTGTTTACGTAATTGATTAGTTTTTAAACGAATTTCAGTATCAGTTAAAGACTGAAATTTTGATTCTAATGAATTAATTTCAGTAACTAAAGTTTGATATTCATTTGCAATTGAATTTTTTTTAAATGGATTTTTTAGCATTTCGTATAAAAGTGTTTTTCTATACAATAATATTTACACGTTTATGTGTTGAATCTTTATGGTCAAATTTTACAATACCATCCGTTAAAGCAAATAAAGTAAAATCTTTTCCACACCCCACATTTACACCCGGTTTAAATTTCATACCACGTTGACGAACAATAATATTACCCGCTTTTACTGTTTGACCACCAAATTTTTTTACACCTAGTCTCTTTGCATTTGAATCGCGACCATTTTTTGTACTACCAGCACCTTTCTTATGAGCCATTTTTAAACTCCTAGTTTATAAATTTATACTTTTAATTTAATTAATACTAATATCTTCGATTAAGACACGAGTTAAATCTTGACGATGACCTTGTTTTTTACGAGTTTTTTTCTTTGGTCGCATTTTATAAACAATTTTTTTACGATCACGTAAATGTTCTAAAACTCGACCCGTAATTTTAACTTGATCTAAAAAAGGTTTACCAATTAAAATTTCACCTTCATTATTTAATAATAATACACGATTTAAAGTAATTTCTTTACCTAATTCTGTTGGAATCCGGTTTAAATCATAATATTTACCAGTTTCAACCCAAAACTGTCTTCCACTAATTTCTACAATTGCATATTTCATATTTTATTCGACGTCATATTTCAAAAAATTGAACTATAGACTATTGTACTAAACTTATTTTTATCTAGTCAAATTATTTAGAACTGTACTTTAATTTGTAATACTTTTTAGCATCCAAAGTTCATTATAAAAAAATTCCAAAGCTTTTGAACGATAACATTCCTTATTACTAATAATAGATAATGTCCGTGTAATTTTAATATTTTCAATAGTAATAATTTCAATTGTTTCTAATTTAATTTCTTTCTCAATAGCAGATAAAGATACAAAAGCCGCTCCTAACCCTAAACTTACTGCGGTTTTAATTGCTTCAATAGAATTCAATTGCATAATTACATTAAACTGTTTAGTTTCAATATCATTTTGAATTAAAATATTGTCGATAAATTTTCTAATTGTTGAAGTAGAATTTAATGTTATAAAATTTAAATGATATAAATCATCTTTATTAATTTTTTTTTGTTTTTTAAGAGCAAATGGATGTGATTTAGGAACAATTAAAATTAATTCATCTTCAACAAAATTTTCGATTTCTAAATTTTTTTTTAATTCATCTGGTACATCGCCTCCAACAACTGCGATATCAATTTCACGATTAACAACCTTTTTTGCGATTACTCTTGTTGAATCAACCTGAACGTTAATATTAATTTGTGGATAGTTTTGAGCAAATAAAGCTAAAACTCTAGGCATTAAATACGTTCCAATTGTTTGACTTGCTCCCACTACTAAATTTCCACGATCTCCATTTTTTACGTCATTTAATGCACGACAACTTTCTTCACATAAAGCAAGGATTCGTTCTGAATATTGTAAAAAAACTTTACCTCCTTCAGTTAAAGAAATCGTATTATTTTCTCGATTAAATAAAATAATACCCAATCTAGTTTCAAGAACTTTAATTTGTTTACTTAATGAAGGTTGAGATACATATAAAATTTCAGCAGCTTTCGTAAAACTTTTTTCGCTAGCAACAGCTTTTAAAATTCGTAATTGCTGTAAAGTAAAAGGAAGAATCATACTATTAATAATTACGCTGAATAATTAATAAATTTTAATAAATATTAAATATTTAAATGGTTTAAATTGCGGATGGAGAGACTCGAACTCTCACAACAAAGTTACTAGGACCTAAATCTAGCGCGTCTACCAATTCCGCCACACCCGCTTTAATTTTTTGGAACATTCTTAAAAAAATAAATTTTTAAATCTTAAACTAAGACTTAAAAATTTATTCATCTACATAAATACTGTAAATAAAACTTGTCGGTTTGCCTTGTAAAACAGATTTTGCTAATGATAAAGATTTTTCCGCAGCTTTATTTGCTTTTCTTTTCCAATTAGCTTTACGAGAATCTCTCTTCGTTTTTGATGTTCGTTTCTTTGGTACTGCCATAGTTTTTATAGATAATTATTAAAACCTAAAGACATTATATAAGTATAACAAGGAAAAATCAAATATTTTTCAATTTTTCCCTGTAATCTATTAAGATCAAGTTTCTTAACGTGATAAACGTTGAATTTGTTGAATAGCTAACGTGCCGATATTTATTAACGCCCAAGTTCCTGCAGTTAGTAAAGGAAGAGCAATTATAAGTAAACGAGTATCCATAGCCGAAAATCCTCTATAAATATTAAAAATTTAAATACAGAAAATGATATTAATAACTAATATTATAATCCACATTATAGTTCATATTATATAATAATATTGGAAATATTTGTTATCTATCTCTTTCTATCTTGTTGAGTTTATGACTAAATTTTAGTAAAGATTAATTATACCAAAAAGTTTTTGGTGCATAAAATAGTAGTTAAGTTGTTGATTTAATTAAAACTTTGGCATTGAGCTATTTTCCCAGGAGGTCCCCCCCCAAGTATCTTCGCCGATTTATAACGTTTCACAGCTGAGTTCGAGATGGATCAGCGTGGTTCCGTTCAGTACACTAAAAACACCAAAGCAAAAATCTTTAAAGTTATTAAACTTTAAAGATATAAGATATTTTTATGATAAAAATATCTTTTAAAAATTCAAGTCCTCGGTCTGTTAGGACATCTCAGCACATACATTACTGTACTTACACTTAATGCCTATTAAACGGTTAGTCTTACCGTGACCTTACTCACTTTCGTGATGAGAATACTCATCTTGAGGTGGGCTTCCCACTTAGATGCTTTCAGCGGTTATCCACTCCATACTTAGCTACCCAGCGTTTACCGTTGGCACGATAACTGGTACACCATAGGTATGTCCTTCTCGGTCCTCTCGTACTAAAGAAGGCTCCTCTCAATATTCTAACGCCTACACCGGATATGGACCGAACTGTCTCACGACGTTCTGAACCCAGCTCGCGTACCGCTTTCATGGGCGAACAGCCCAACCCTTGGGACGTACTACCGCCCCAGGATGCGATGAGCCGACATCGAGGTGC
>Ga0206128_1000558_pt1 | contig 41908 bp, 38 predicted proteins | sample Helgoland_Spring_7_FD_148601 | JGI IMG/M metagenome (GOLD analysis project Ga0206128, IMG submission 148601) | Pelagic subsurface seawater microbial communities from Kabeltonne, Helgoland, North Sea - Helgoland_Spring_Bloom_20160426_1 | ecosystem: Environmental > Aquatic > Marine > Epipelagic ... | reverse complement strand
AAGACCCTCACATAGATAACCGTAATTTCTTTCTGCATTATGGGGACATGACAGATAGCACCAATATTACACGGTTAATTAAGCAAATTAAACCAGATGAAATTTATAATTTAGCTGCTATGTCTCACGTTGCGGTTTCTTTTGAAATCCCAGAGTATACAGCAAATGCTGATGGCCTTGGCACCCTAAGAATATTAGATGCAGTTAGGTTATTGGGTTTAGAGAAAAGCACAAAAATTTATCAAGCTTCTACCTCAGAGCTGTACGGAAAGGTTACCGAAACACCTCAGACAGAGACCACACCATTTCATCCAAACTCTCCCTATGCTGTAGCTAAAATGTATGCATACTGGATAACAGTAAATTACAGAGAAGCCTATAATATGTTTGCTTGTAATGGTATTTTATTTAACCATGAATCTCCACTAAGGGGAGAAACTTTTGTTACCCGCAAAATTACAAGAGCCGCTTCCAGAATAGCCCTAGGATTACAAGATATTTGCTATCTTGGTAATCTAGACGCAAAACGTGATTGGGGGCATGCCAAGGATTATGTGCGCATGATGTGGATGATCCTGCAGGCAGACCAGCCTGAAGATTGGGTAATAGCTACGGGTACCACAACCTCGGTTAGAGACTTTGTTATACTAACTTTTATGGAAGTTGGTATTGAGTTGGAGTTTAAAGGTACAGGTGTTGATGAGAAGGCTTTTGTTAGCGCATGTAATAACCCGGCGTATCAATTAGAAATTGGTAAGCAGGTTGTATCTGTAGACCCTACCTATTTTAGGCCCTCTGAGGTAGATACCTTAATTGGTGATGCTTCTAAGGCCAAAAATAAACTAGGATGGGTGCCAAAGTATGATTTGGGGCATCTAGTTAAAGACATGATGCGCTCAGATATCACGTTGATGAAAAAAGACCAGTATTTAAAAGATGGTGGTTATGCAACCCTAAATTATTTTGAATAGAGTATGGAAATAAATATTAAAAACAAAAAAGTATTAGTTACAGGTGGTGCTGGATTTATTGGGTCTAACCTTTGTGAGGAGTTACTGGATAAACAAAACAAAGTAGTGTGTCTCGATAATTTTGCTACAGGTAAAAGAGAAAATATTGCTGGTTTATTAAACAATGGTAACTTCACCCTAATAGAGGGAGATATCAGGAATCTTGAAGATTGCCTGAAAGCTAGCCAGGGTGTAGATTATATTTTACATCAAGCAGCGCTTGGTTCTGTGCCAAGATCTATTAAAGATCCCATCACATCAAATGATGTGAATGTATCAGGATTTCTAAATATGCTTGTAGCCGCCAGAGATAATAAGGTAAAAAGAGTTGTGTATGCCGCGAGCTCATCTACCTATGGAGATTCTGAGTCTATGCCAAAGGTAGAAGATATAATTGGTAGGCCCTTATCTCCTTACGCTATAACAAAATATGTAAATGAGTTGTATGCAGATATTTTCTCAAAAACCTACGGCCTAGAAACCATTGGCCTGCGCTATTTTAATGTATTTGGCAGAAAGCAAGACCCAAATGGCGCTTATGCAGCAGTAATTCCAAAATTTGTGAGCCAATTAATGGCTGGAGACTCTCCTGTGATTAATGGAGACGGTGATTACTCCAGAGATTTTACCTACATAGATAATGTAATACAGGCTAATTTACTAAGTCTTGTTACTACAAACCCAAAAGCAATTAATACAGTATACAATGTTGCCTTTGGAGATAGAAACACCCTAAATGATTTAATGGGGTATTTAAAAGAATATTTATCTAGTTTTGATTCTAAAATTTCAAACGTTGAAGTTGTATACGGCCCAAACAGGGCAGGAGATATACCACACTCTCACGCAAGTGTTCAAAAAGCAAAAGATTTATTAAAATACAACCCTCAGTTTACCCTGCAACAGGGTTTAAAAGAGGCCGTAAAATGGTACTGGGAAAATTTATAAATATTATAAAATTATGAATAAAGATAAAATTGCAATAATAGGTTTAGGATATGTTGGCTTGCCATTGGCAAGGCTTTTTGCTACCAAATATTCGGTGGTAGGGTTTGACATAAATCAAGAGAGAATTAAAGAGCTTACCGCTGGGATAGACTCCACCCTAGAGGTAGATAATGAGACTCTCCAAGCTGTACTTGTGCCAAAAAGCACAGAGGCAAACGGGCTGTTTTGTACTAGCGCGCTAGATCAAATCAAAGACTGTAACTACTATATTATAACCGTACCAACCCCTGTTGATAAAAACAACAGACCTATTTTAACCCCGCTTATAAAAGCAAGCGAGACCGTAGGAGCAGTGCTTAAACCCGGAGATATTGTTGTGTATGAGTCTACGGTGTATCCAGGAGCTACCCAGGAAGATTGTGTTCCTGTTTTAGAGCTTGTTTCTGGTCTCACATTTAATAAAGATTTTTATGCCGGCTACTCTCCAGAGCGTATAAACCCGGGAGATAAAGAGCACACCGTAGAAAAAATTTTAAAAGTAACCTCTGGCTCAACCCCAGAGATTGGAAAAAAAGTAGATGCCCTGTACAAAGCTGTTATTACGGCAGGTACCCATCTAGCGCCAACCATTAAAGTAGCAGAAGCCTCTAAAGTGATAGAAAACTCGCAGCGCGATATTAATATTGCTTTTGTAAACGAGCTGGCTAAAATTTTTAATTTGCTAGATATTAACACCCATGATGTACTCAAGGCAGCAGGCACCAAGTGGAATTTTTTGCCCTTTAAGCCAGGACTTGTAGGTGGGCACTGTATTGGGGTAGACCCATACTACCTAGCTCAAAAAGCTCAAGAGAAAGGCTACCACCCAGAAATAATATTGGCTGGGCGCAGATTAAACGACGGCATGGGAGATTATGTAGCCTCACAAATTGTGAAGTGCATGATTAAAAAAGACGTACCCGTTAATGGGGCAAACATACTTATACTAGGGATCACTTTTAAAGAGAACTGCCCAGATGTTAGAAATACAAAAGCCGTTGATCTTATAAGTTCTTTAAAAGACTACGGAGCCAACATAACTATTCATGATCCTTGGGCAAACGAGCAGGAAGTATTGCATGAATACGGCTTAACATCTTTAAAAACGATGCCAAATCAAAAGTTTGATGCCGTTGTGTTAACAGTATCCCACAATAAATTTAAAGGGCTTGATTTTCAGTCTTTAAAAAATAATAATGCTGTTGTATATGATGTTAAGAATTTTATTGATGATACATTTGTTGATGGAAGACTTTAACTTTTACTCAAATTATTCAATAAAGTAAAAACACCTCAAATAATTATTTATGAAGATTAAAAATATTTGTTGTATTGGCGCTGGCTATGTTGGAGGTCCAACCATGGCAGTAATTGCACAAAAAAACCCGGATATTACCGTGACAGTTGTAGATGTAAACGCCCAGCGTATTGCAGACTGGAATGATCCAGATCTCACAAAACTACCCATTTATGAGCCAGGTCTTGACGCTGTGGTGGCAGAGGCCCGTGGCCGAAATTTATTTTTCTCAACAAATGTTGATGATGCCATAGATGCCGCAGAGATGATTTTTATATCTGTAAATACCCCAACCAAGACCTATGGAGCAGGTAAGGGCATGGCCGCAGATTTAAAATATGTAGAGTTGTGTGCGCGCCAAATTGCAAGGGTTGCCACCTCTGATAAAATTGTGATAGAAAAATCTACCCTTCCAGTAAAAACAGCGGAGGCCATACAAAGCATACTAGATAATACTGGTAATGGGGTAAATTTCCAGATACTTTCCAACCCAGAGTTTTTGGCAGAAGGTACTGCCATGAGAGATTTGGCCATGCCAGATAGAGTGCTTATTGGTGGTAACCAAACCAAAGAGGGGCTTGAGGCTATTGCCGCCCTGGTGGATGTATACAGCTCTTGGGTTGCTAAAGAAAACATATTAACCACCAATTTGTGGTCTTCAGAGCTGTCTAAGCTTACTGCAAATGCTTTTTTAGCGCAGCGTATATCTTCTATAAACTCCTTGTCTGCCCTTTGTGAGGCAACAGGGGCAAATGTATCAGAGGTAGCAAAGGCAATTGGTATGGATTCTAGGATTGGCCCTAAATTCCTGCAGGCCTCTGTAGGTTTTGGAGGTTCTTGTTTCCAAAAAGATATTTTAAACTTGGTATACATTTCAAAATCTTTGGGCCTAACAGAAGTAGCAGATTATTGGCATCAGGTAATTATAATGAACAATTACCAAAGAGATCGTTTTGTTAAAAACATGATAAAGACCATGTATAACACGGTTTCTGGCAAAACTATTGCTTTTTTGGGTTGGGCTTTTAAAAAAGACACCAACGATACCAGAGAGTCTGCCGCCATTTATGTAGCAGACATGCTCATAGAAGAGCAGGCTACCATAAAGGTGTATGACCCTAAGGTTACTGGCACCCAAATGCTCAATGATCTAGATTATTTAAACACGCGCTCCCAGAAAGAGAACGCAACGTATTTACAAACAAATGAGGACCCATATAAAGCCCTAGAAAGCGCACACGCCGTTGCTGTCCTTACAGAGTGGGATGAGTTTAAAAGCTATAATTGGCAAGCTATCTATGATGCCATGCAAAAACCAGCCTTTATCTTTGACGGGCGTAATATTCTAGACAAACAAAAATTAGAGGCTATTGGTTTTGTATATAAAGCAATAGGGAGTTAATGATGCAATCAAAACAAATACTTGTTACTGGAGCTGCTGGTTTTATTGGCCCCCATTTGTGTGAAGCGCTTATAAAACAGGGACATCGTGTTATTGGGCTAGATAACATTAACGATTACTATGATGTTAATTTAAAGTATGCCCGCCTACAAGAGCTAGGTATACAAAAAGAAGCTGCCACGGTATTTGCTGAAATATCCCAAAGTACACTCCACGGCCCTAACATGCAATTTATCCGGCTCAATCTTCAAGATAGAGAAGCGGTGCCAAAATTATTTAAGACATTTAATTTTGACATGGTATGTAATCTTGCTGCGCAGCCAGGGGTAAGATACTCCATAGAAAATCCACAAGCATATATTGATAGTAATGTTAATGGTTTTTTAAATATTTTAGAATGTTGCCGCCGCCACAATGTGAAACGTTTAGTATATGCATCAAGCTCTAGTGTGTATGGTAACAGTGATTTAATTCCATTTAAAGAAACGGCAAATGTAGATACCCCTATAAGTTTATACGCTGCCACCAAAAAAAGCAATGAGCTGATGGCGCATACCTACAGCCATTTATATAAGTTTGAAACCATAGGCTTACGCTTTTTTACCGTTTATGGCCCCTGGGGCAGGCCAGATATGGCTATGTTTTTATTTACAGATGCTATTATAAACAACAAACCCATAAAAGTGTTTAATGAAGGTAAACTCTCTAGAGACTTTACGTATATAGATGACATTGTGGATGGCGTTGTTAATACACTTATAAAAGATTCTAAAAATGCTAGCTTATATAAACTATATAATATCGGTAATGGCAGGCCAGTGCAGTTACTAGATTTTATAGCGTCTCTAGAAAAAGAGTTGGATATTACGGCTATAAAAAAAATGTTACCCATGCAAGCGGGTGATGTTCATCAAACTTTCGCAGACACCTCTAGGCTAGAACATGATTATAATTACAAACCACAAATAGCTGTAGATAATGGAATCAAAGCCTTTGTGTTGTGGTATAAGGGTTTTTATAATAAATAATTACATTGAGTTTACATACAGTAACCCAAAACTATAAAATAACTAAAACCCAACGAGAGACTTTGCATGGTCATAAAGCCTATTTACTATGGTTTACTGGTCTCTCTGGATCTGGGAAGTCTACCTTGGCCAATTTGGTAGAGATGGAGCTGCATAAAAAAGAAATCTCTACCTATATCCTAGATGGAGATAACGTGCGCCAAGGCATTAATAAAGATTTAAGTTTTGCGCCCAAGGACCGCTCAGAGAATATTAGGCGCATTGCAGAGATTAGTAATTTAATGCTAGATGCAGGTGTTGTAACTCTAGCAGCTTTTGTGTCTCCCTATATAGAAGATAGAGAGGCTGTAAAACAAATTGTAGGGCCAGATAATGTTATAGAAATATACGTAAACACCTCTCTTGCAGCCTGTGAAAGCCGGGATGTAAAAGGGCTCTATAAAAAAGCAAGAGCTGGAGAAATTAAAAACATGACGGGTATTTCTGCGCCATACCAGGCGCCAACACATCCAGATTTAGAAATCATTACAGATAGGCAAACCATCCAGGAGAGTGTAGCCGTTATTATGCAATTTTTAAACAAAAAATTTAATTAACGCAGATGGGCAATTATGTACTTAGTCATTTAAAAGAGTTAGAATCTGAGGCTATTTTTGTGATACGCGAAATAGCAGCTCAGTTTGAGAACCCTGTGTTATTATTTTCTGGAGGGAAAGACTCTATACTATTAACCCATTTGGCTAAAAAAGCCTTTTATCCTGCCAAAATACCTTTCCCCCTTATACATGTAGATACAGGGCACAATTTTCCGGAGACCATTGCATTTAGAGACACGCTGGTAAAAAAACTAGGGGTACAACTTATTGTAGGATCTGTACAAGAGGCTATAGATACAGGCCGCGTAAAGGAAGAAACCGGCGCTGATGCCTCTAGAAACGCATTACAAATAGTCTCCCTGCTAGACACCCTGGAGAAGTATAAAGTAGATGCAGCCATGGGAGGTGCAAGACGTGATGAGGAGAAGGCAAGAGCTAAAGAGCGTTTTTTCTCTCACCGCGATGAGTTTGGGCAGTGGGATCCAAAATACCAACGCCCCGAGCTTTGGAATTTATTTAATGGGCGTAAAAACTATGGTGAACATTTTAGAGTATTTCCGATATCCAACTGGACGGAACTAGACGTTTGGGAATATATTAAACTAGAAAATATAGAGCTGCCTTCCCTCTATTTTTCTCACAAGCGAGATTGTGTAGTAAGAGATGGTGTAATTTTGGCAAACTCTGAGTTTATTAAATTAAAACCAGGTGAGAAGGTACTTAGCATGACCATTCGCTACCGTACCTGCGGAGATATGCCTATTACAGGCGCCGTAGAATCTGGGGCAGATACTGTAGATAAAATAATTGAAGAAATTGCCACCACTCGTATCACTGAGCGCGGCGGCCGCGCAGATGATAAAAGGGCAGAAACTGCCATGGAAGACCGCAAAAAAATAGGTTATTTTTAGAAAGCGATAGGCCTGTAAGCACTAAGCTTAAAGCTTAAAGCATATAGCCTAAAGCCATTATAAAATGAGAGATTTTAAAAAATACAATGTTTGGGAAATAAGCCATCAATTTGTTTTAAAGATTTATAAAATCACAAAAGAATTTCCGAAAAGTGAAAACTATCAATTAGTATCACAAATGCAACGCGCAGCGTATTCAATCCCTTCAAATTTCAGCGAAGGTTGTGGACGTTCTTCTGATAAAGACTTTAATAGATTTGTAACGATATGTTTAGGTTCTGCACACGAGTTGGAGTACTTTATTTTACTGACAAAGGATTTAAAATATATAGACATCAGTACGTATGATTTGTTAACAACAGAAATCAACGAGATAAAACGAAAATTATACAGTCTAAGTAAAAAACTAATAGCATAAAAAACACTAGACATACGGCTTAAAGCCTTAAGCATAGAGCATCAAGCATTAAGCATTAAGCAAAAAAATAAAATTATCAAATATAAAAACATAGAAATATTACGTTTTACTACTGCCGGCAGCGTTGATGATGGTAAAAGCACTCTTATTGGAAGGCTGTTGTATGACAGTAAATCTATCTTTCAAGACCAACTAGATGCTGTTGAAGCTTCTAGTAAAAATAAAGGCTTTGATTATGTAGATCTATCTTTACTTACAGACGGGCTTAAATCTGAGAGAGAGCAAGGCATTACCATAGATGTAGCCTACCGCTATTTTGCAACCCCAAAACGTAAATTTATAGTAGCAGATACCCCAGGACACATTCAGTACACCCGTAACATGGTAACAGGCGCCTCTACCGCCAACTTGGCTATCATACTCATAGATGCGCGCAAAGGCATGCTAGAGCAAACACACCGCCACTCTTTTATTGCTTCTTTACTGCGTATACCCCATGCCATTGTGTGTGTAAACAAGATGGATTTGGTAGATTATAGTGAAGATGTGTACGATAAAATTATCTCAGATTTTAAAGCCTTTGCTTCCAAGCTAGAAATTAATGACATACAATTTATTCCTATTTCTGCCCTTAAAGGAGATAATGTAGTCAACAAATCTGATAACATGCCCTGGTACCAGGGCAGCACCATGATGTATCACCTAGAGACGGTGCACATCTCTAGTGATTACAACCACATAGATTGCCGTTTTCCTATACAATCTGTTATACGCCCTCATACCTTGGATAACCAAGACTATAGAGGCTTTGCGGGGCGCATAGACGGTGGGGTGTTTAAACCCGGAGATAGGGTTAAAACCTTGCCATCAGGATTTATAACTACCATCAAAACCATTGAGCTGGATGGAGAGCAAATTACAGAGGCTTTTGCGCCAATGTCTGTAACCATGACCCTCCAAGATGAGATAGACACCAGCCGCGGAGACATGATTGTGAGAGAGAATAACGTTCCAGACATAGGCCAAGATCTAGAAGTGTTGGTTACTTGGATGAGCAGTAACCCCTTGCAGGCGCGCACCAAAGTAGTTATAAAACACACCACCAATGAGTGTATGGCAATGGTAAAGGAATTAAAGTATAAAATAGACATCAACACCCTGCACCGTATAGAGGGTATAGATAAAATAGCCATGAATGATATTGGGCGTGTATCAATACGTACATCTAAGCCTCTTTTTTATGACGTTTATAAAAAAAATCGCCAAACAGGGAGCATCATAATCATTGATGAGCAAACCAATGAAACCATTGGAGCTGGGATGATTGTTTGAGGGTGAAACGGTGATGCAGGGGAACAGTAAAGTGGTTATACAGTGAAACAGTTAAGGATTAGTGATGACACATAAAGATTTAGATGTTTATAAACTAAGTTTAGACCTGGTGGAAGACATATATAAGCTAACAAAAAAATTTCCTACCTCCGAGAATTTTGGTTTAACCTCCCAACTGCGGCGTGCAGCAGTTTCTCTGCCATCAAACATAGCAGAAGGGGCAAGCAGAGCCTCAACTAAAGATTTTATTCGTTTTTTAAACATAAGTGCTGGATCTTTAGCCGAAATAGAAACACAATTAGTCATCGCAGAGCGTATAGGCTATATTGTTTTTAACGATGAATTAAAAAATAACATTACTACAATCAGAAAAATGATATACAGATTAAAACAATCGTTAAACAAAAAAATAAGTAAGTAAACCGAATCACCAAAAAAAGTGAAACAGTGAAACAGTGAGATAGTGAAACAGTGAGACAGTTAAGTAGTGAAGCAGTAAAGCAGTAAAATAGTGAAGATATAATAACCAAATAACCGAATTACCAAAACACCGAATCACGGCATCACAGCATCACCGAATTACCGTAACACAGCATCACCAATACACCGAATGACCGCATCACCGCATCACCTTATCACCGCCATTACCGCCTCCCTACAGGCCGGCAAGGCCATTCTAGAAATTTACCACTCTGGAGCCTTTGATATAAAGTTAAAGGGAGACAATTCTCCTTTAACCCGGGCAGATACAGCATCTCACAATGTGATTATGTCTTACCTAGAGTCTACAGGCATTCCTGTACTCTCTGAAGAGGGCAGAGACATCTCTTACCAGGAGCGTAAAGATTGGAAACAGCTCTGGATTGTAGACCCAATAGACGGTACCAAAGAATTCATAAAGCGCAATGGAGAGTTTACAGTAAACATCGCTCTTATAGAAAATAAAAAACCTCTCATTGGTGTTATTTTTGTGCCTGTAACAGGAGAGCTTTATTTTTCTAGTAAAGAAATGGGAGCTTTTAAAGTAGCGGTAGATCTAGAAGATTATGATGTTGATGCTTTACTTTCAATGGGCAATAAATTACCTTTGCAAAGAGAAGATAAAACCTTTACCATCGTGGCTAGTAGGTCTCATATGTCTGCAGAGACACGAGAGTATATACAGCAGATGCGAGAAATCCATGGAGAAGTAAATTTAATCTCTAAAGGAAGTTCTTTAAAACTATGTATGGTAGCAGAAGGCGCTGCAAATTGTTATCCTCGGTTTGCCCCCACAATGGAATGGGATACCGCAGCAGGGCAGGCTATTTGTGAACATGCAGGTTTTCAGGTGATTGATTGGGGTACAAAAAAAACAATGTTGTATAATAGAGAAGAATTGTTAAATAACTGGTTTTTAGTAAAATAAATATGAAGAAGATATTAATTGTATTCGGCACTCGCCCTGAAGCTATAAAAATGGCTCCTCTTGTAAAAGAGTTTCAAAAACATCCAGACGTTTTTGAAACAAAAGTGTGTGTAACCGCTCAGCACCGAGAAATGTTGGATCAGGTATTAGACTTTTTTGAGATCAAACCTGATTATGATCTAGATTTAATGAAACCAGGTCAAAACTTGTATGGTCTCACCGCAGATATCATAACAAATTTAAAGCCTGTTCTTGAAAACTTTAACCCAGATTATGTTTTTTTACATGGAGATACTACAACCACCATGGCAGGAAGTATAGCATCTTTTTATAGTGGCGCTAAAGTATGCCATGTAGAGGCAGGACTAAGAACTCATAATAAATTATCACCTTTCCCTGAGGAGATAAATAGACAAATAACTGGCCGAGTTTGTGATTTTCATTTTGCACCTACTACTACTTCTAAAGCTAACTTACTTAAAGAGAATATCCAAGAAGACACTATATTAGTTACTGGAAACACCGTTATTGATGCTCTTTTGGATAGTGTAGAAAGAGTTAACCAAGAGCCAAGTTTACTGATAAAACAATTGTCAACTACTTTAGGTGAAAAAGAATTAATTTTAGTGACTGGACACCGAAGAGAAAATCACGGTGAAGGCTTTGTTAGAATATGTGAAGCCTTAAAAGAGATTGCTTTAGATGATACAAATAGATTAATTGTGTATCCAGTCCATCTAAACCCAAAAGTACAAGAACCAGTAAAACGCATTTTAACAGATGTAGCTAATGTGATGCTTATAGACCCACTAGCGTATCAAGATTTTATTTGGATGATGAACCGTGCCAAAATAATTATCACAGATAGTGGTGGGGTACAGGAAGAAGCTCCTAGTCTAGGTAAACCTGTTCTGGTAATGCGCGATACAACAGAGCGGCCAGAGGCTGTAGATGCCGGGACTGTAATTTTAGTAGGCACAAATAAAGATTTAATAGTAACTGAGGCGCTAGATTTATTAAACAATGCAACTAGGTTTCAGCAAATGAGCCTTCTACATAATCCTTATGGAGATGGTAAAGCGTGTAAGCGCATTGTCGATTTTATAAGACATCTTGCATAATTATAAATTAATTTAGAATTTTAAATTAAAATAATGAAACAACCAGAAGTAGTAATGATTGGGTTAGGATATATAGGTCTACCAACTGCAGCACTTATATCATCTAACAATGTAAAAGTACACGGTGTAGATATTAACCCTACCGTGGTAGAAACAATAAATAGAGGAGAGATTCATATCGTTGAACCCTCTTTAGATATCGCTGTTGCATCTGCTGTTAAAAAGGGCTATTTAAAAGCTGCTACAACACCTGTTGAGGCCAACACCTATATTATAGTAGTTCCAACCCCTTTTAAAGGGAAAAACGAGCCAGACATCTCCTTTGTTGAGGCAGCTACTAAAGCTGTTATACCGCTTTTAAAAGATGGAGATTTATACATTATTGAGTCTACTTCTCCAATTGGTACCACAGAAAAAATGATGGACCTTATTTATAGCTCACGCCCAGAATTAACAAATAAAGTACACATAGCCTATTGCCCAGAACGCGTATTACCAGGAAACGTAATGCATGAACTTGTGCATAACGATCGTGTAATTGGTGGGATAAATACAGCTTCTACTCAAAAAGCCATTGCTTTTTATGATAAATACGTAAAAGGAGAGTTGCATGCTACCAATGCCAAAACCGCAGAGATGTGTAAACTAGTAGAAAACTCATCTAGAGATGTACAAATTGCTTTTGCAAATGAGTTATCACTTATTTGTGATAAAGCTGGTATCAATGTATGGGAGCTTATTACACTGGCCAACAAACACCCACGAGTAAACATCTTACAGCCAGGATGTGGTGTTGGTGGCCATTGTATTGCGGTTGATCCTTACTTTATTGTCTCAGACTACCCAATGGAATCTAAAATTATAGGTACCGCTAGAGAGGTTAATAATTATAAATCGTTTTGGTGCGCAGAAAAAATACAAACCGAGAAACTTCAATTTGAACTTAAGCATGGTAGAAAACCTAAAGTGGCACTCATGGGCCTAGCTTTTAAACCCAATATTGATGATTTACGTGAGTCTCCAGCCAAGTATATTGCGCAAAAAGTATTGCAAAACGATAGCAACGGAGCGTACTTTATTGTAGAACCCAATATTAAAGAGCATAATGTATTTAAGTTAACTGATTATAAAAAGGCTATAGAAGAAGCAGATATTATAGCTTTTTTAGTTGCGCATAATGAGTTTAAGGAAATAGAAATTACTAAAGATAAAGTTGTGTTGAATTTTTGTGGAGTTAATAAATAAATGAAAAAGTAGAATTGATTTCTCAAACAAACTATAAAAAATCAACAATAATGGAAAAAAAATATTTCGTACACGAAACATCTATAATAGATAATGGATGTGTAATTGGAGATTATACAAAAATTTGGCATTTTTCTCATATTATGAAAAATTCAATAATTGGAGAAAATTGTAATATTGGTCAAAATGTTGTTGTATCTCCAGATGTTCAATTAGGAAATAATGTTAAAATTCAGAATAATGTATCTATTTACACCGGTGTCATTTGTGAAGATGATGTTTTTTTAGGTCCTTCTATGGTTTTTACAAATGTCATTAATCCAAGAAGTGCCGTTAATAGGAAAGATGAGTTTTTAAAAACAATAGTGAAAAAAGGCGCCAGTATTGGTGCTAATGCAACTATTGTTTGTGGAAATAACATAGGTAAATATTCATTTGTTGGAGCTGGTGCTGTTGTTACTAAAGAAGTGCTAGATTATTCACTAGTAGTAGGTAACCCCTCCAAACATATTGGTTGGGTAAGTGAATTTGGGCATAAATTATATTTCTCGGAGGAAGGATTAGCGGAGTGTAAAGAAAGTGGAGAAAAATATAAATTAACAAATAATATAGTAACACGAATTAATTAATACAAGAAAATGAAAAATTTCGCATTAATGGGGGCCTCTGGTTACATAGCACCAAGACATATGAGAGCTATAAAGGATACTGGAAATCAATTGATAGCTGCTTTAGATCCCTATGATGGAATAGGTGTTATGGATAGTAATTTTCCAGAAGCTAGTTTTTTTACAGAATTTGAACGTTTTGACCGCTTTGTTGATAAGTGGCATCGTGATAGTGGAAATAAAATACAATATATGTCTATTTGTTCTCCTAATTATTTACATGATTCTCACATACGTTTTGCATTAAAGAACGGTGCTGATGCTATTTGTGAAAAGCCTCTTGTATTAAATCCCTGGAATATTGATCAATTAAAACTTATGGAACAGGAAACTGGAAAAAAGGTTTATAATATACTTCAGCTAAGGTTACATACTTCGATAATAGCCTTGAAAGAAAGAATTACTAGAGAATTAAAAGAAAACCCAGATAAGGTGTACGATATAGATTTAACGTATTTAACTTCTAGAGGAAAATGGTATTTTGTTTCTTGGAAAGGAGACCAATCAAAATCTGGAGGGATAGCTTCAAATATTGGAGTCCATTTTTTTGACATGTTATGTTGGATTTTTGGTGCTGTAGAAGAAAATATTGTCCATCTAAAAACGGCTGATACTAATGCAGGTTTTTTAAAATTAAAAAATGCTAAGGTCAAATGGTTCTTATCAGTAAATTATAATTACATCCCAGACGAAATTAAAAACAAAGGTCTTACAACCTTTAGGTCTATAAAAGTTGATGGTGATGCTATAGAATTCAGTGGTGGTTTCACAGAATTACATACACGTAGTTATGAGGAAATTATTAAAGGAAATGGTTTTGGTTTAGATGAAGCTTATGGGTCTATTGAAACCGTGTCACAAATTAGGAACATGCATCCTATTGGTTTAACAGGGGATTACCATCCATTTTGTAAAAAGATTTAATCACTAAAATAAATTAATTACATGAATTCAATAAAAATAAACAAATGGGGACTCGAGGGTAAGGTTAGATTAAGTGGAGCAAAAAATAGTGCACTCAAACTCTTAACGGCTTCCGTATTAACCAGTGAAACTGTTGAAATTTTAAATTCTCCTAATGGACTTTTAGATATGCAAGTGCATATTAAAATGCTCAATCAAATGGGTAAGTCCTGTATTGAAGGTGATAGATACCTAAAAATAACAGAAGGAGCTTTAAATACTGAACTGCTTTGGGATGATCGTTCGATAAGAAATTCACTGTTGATTTTAGGTTCATTAACTACTAGATTCGGCAGTGGTAAAGTTCCACTACCTGGAGGGTGCCCTTTAGGTGATAGAAAGTATGATTTACATATTATGCTTTTAGAACAATTTGGCGCGAAAGTATGGGAAGAAGATGGATATTTATGTGCTAAGAGCGAAGATCGATTAATTGCATGCGATATTTTCTTACCAATTCGATCTACTGGAGCCACCGAAAATGCTATTTTATGTGCATCCTTAGCTAAAGGTTTAACAACCATTTGGAATCCCCACATTAGACCAGAAATAATTGATTTAATTACGATGCTAAATAAAATGGGTGCGGACATTAAAGTACATGGTCAAAAATGTATCGAGGTTAATGGTGTTGAAACTCTGGGAAGTGTTAGGCATCAAGTAATTTCTGATAATATGGAAGCATTAACTTGGGCTATTGGTGCAGTAGTAACACAAGGAGATGTTGAGATTGAAGATTTTCCATTCGAACATTTAGAAGTGCCTTTAGTACATCTAAGAGAAAGTGGAATGCAATTTTACAAAGGTCAAAACTCACTAATTGTAAGAGGAGGAGAGGCATTCCCTATTGACATTAGTACTGGGCCTTATCCAGGGATTAATTCTGATATGCAGCCCTTATTTGCTGTGTTCGGTGCAACATCAAAAGGGGAATCTCGAATTATAGATTTAAGATTTCCGGGACGCTATGGTTATGTTGAAGAACTAGCAAAAATGGGAGTAAATTATGAAATTGATGGAGGGCTCCTAAAAATACATGGAGGGAATAAATTAATAGGGTCTAAAGTAAAAGCATTAGATTTAAGAGCAGGTATGGCATTAATTTTAGCCGGTTTAACTGCAGAAGGAATTACAGAAATAGAAGATGCTTGGCAAATTGGTAGAGGTTATGAAAATTTGGAAGATAAACTGAAAGGATTAGGTGTTAGCATTTTAAACTAAAGAATAATGAAAATTATAGATAATTGTTGTTTAACAAACTTTAATTCATATAAAATTGAATCTTTTTGTAAAAAGGCTTTTTTTCCTGATAATGAGAATGATTTAATCATGGCAATTAATATAAGTAAAGACTTCATATTAATTGGTTCTGGGCACAATATTATTCTATCTAAATCATATTATGATTCTGATTTTATAATATTAAACAATAATTTTAATAATATTAGAGTTGATTTAAATACAAATATCATAATTGCTGAAGCTGGGTCAAATTTTTTTGATATGAGTATGTTAGCCCAAGAAAATGGTTTAACAGGTATGGAGTTTTGTTATGACATACCTAGTTCAGTTGGTGGTGGTGTGATTATGAATGCAGGGACAAAAGAAGGTGAGATTAAGAATATTCTAATTAAAGTGCGATATTTTGACTTAGATAAAAAGATAGTTAAAGAAAAGAACATTGAAGAGTTAGAATTAGACTATCGAAATAGTATTTTTCAAAATCAAAAACATAAAATAGTACTCAAGGCATGGTTTCAACTGACTAAAGGGTGTAAAGAATCAATTAAAAAAGTTATGATTGATTCAAAAGAAAGAAGGTGGCAGAAACAACCAAGAGAATATCCTAATGCAGGTAGTGTGTTTAAACGACCTAAAGGAAGGTTTATCGGGCCTATGTTAGATGAACTCAATCTCAAAGGAGAAACAGTAGGTGGCGCTATGGTCTCAAAAAAGCACAGTGGTTTTATTGTAAATTTTGACAATGCGTCTGGTTCTGATATTCTCAATTTAATAAAGTTTATTCAGAACAAGGTTAAAAATCATTTTGACGTTGAACTTGAGGTGGAACAAAGAATTATTTAAATGAGTTTATTAGGACAATTTAAAAAAGCCTCTTTTTGGTCATTTATAAATTCGATATCCAAATCAATTTTGAGTATTGTAATTTCTTATTACATAATCAAAAGTGTATCCGTTTATGATTATGGAGTATTTAACTTACTTATAGGCGTTATTGGATATATTCAACTATTTGTTTTACCTGGTATAATTAAAGTAATAAATAGATTTATACCAGAGTTTTATCAAACAAAGGATTATTTTGGCATTTACTTTCTTACTAAAAAATATCTAATTAGGACCTTTTTTATCTCGATTTGTTGCCTTTTTGTTGTCTACGTATTTAATGACTTTATAGCTAGAACCTTTGATATTAATGATTTTTGGAACATTTTTATTTGGATAATACCGTTTATTCCTTTTTATTTTTTAGGAATGATTTTTAATCAACTTTTTCAATCTTTGTTTTTTCAAAAATCATTGTCGATTATTAATACTATTTCAGAAAGTTTCAGGTTAATTAGTTTATTTGCTTTTTTTTATTTTGATAAATCAATTAGTCTTTTGCTTTTGTCCCAGGGTTTAACATGGGTTTTGAGTTTTATTTTATATGTAATTTATTACAGGAAATTGTTCTATAATGTTTTCAAAGACAAGTTTGAAAAAAGAATATTCGAATTACATAGATACAAGAAATATGGTTTCTACACTTTTTTTAATGAAATTGGAGCTAAGGTTTTAAATACCTCTACTGACTATTTTATAATTTCAGCATATTTAGGTCCTGTAAGTACAGGTTATTATGCCTTTGTAAATAAAATTATTACAGTCTCTACAAATTTATTGCCAAATCGAATTTTAAAATCTACGTTGAAAACTTATTTTTACAGAGATTACACTGAGAATAAAAAAGCTCAAATCTTGCAGCGAAACTTTAACTACATATTAAAATTTAATATGGTATTTGTTTTGCCTTTAGCATATCTACTTATTACATATGGAACTTATTTTATAGATCTTTTTTTTGACAAAAAATATGACGCCGTATCTAATATTTTATTTGTTTTTGCATTGTTTTTACCTACAAAGTGCTTATCCCTTCCATTAGGATTATTCTTAACAGCATTAGAAGATGTAAAAATCATTTTATATTCAAAACTAGCTTCTTTTGTTAATATCATAATCGGGATTTTTGTAGTTCAAGAATATGGTGTGGTTGGTTTGTCAATAGTAACTTGTTTATCTGTGTTTTTAAAGGATATTATAATGTATATTTATGCATATAGAAAGCATAAATTAACACTCCCGTTTCTTGATATGATGAAGATTATAGTTATTGGGTTATTAATTTACATTTTAGGTAATGGTATATTAAAGTTAGATTCTTTACTATTAAACATATTAGGTATTTTATTGACTCTGTCTCTAACCTATGCGTTGTATTTCTTTACTTTATTTGATACTCTCGAAAGAACTACTTTATTGAAAATGATTAAAAGAAAATGATAATGTTCTTAAAATTTCAAAACTACCTTAAGAATCTTCGTATTACAATACGAAGTAAAATTTTAAATCTTTTATATGGTATAAACTCCTACGACCTTAAGATTGGTAAATCTGTAGAACTACCATCTTACAGCTGTGTATGTTCACTTAAAATAGGTAATTCCTTTAGGATAAACTCTAATTCCATTTTGAGAGGTAAAAATATAAGTATAGGTGATAATTGTTTTATAGACTAAAATGGGATGATAAATTCTCGTGGCGGTTATTTTAGTGTAGGAAAAAATTGTTCCATTAATTCCTTTTCAAAGATTTCATGTAAAGGAGGTGTTAAGTTTGGTAATGGAGTAAGGATAGGTAGTCACTTTTCTTTAGTTGCCTCTTCACATATTTTTACTGACCCAGAAAAAAAACATACATACACAAGGTCTCAACTATATTGGCGTAACAATTGGTAATAATGTATGGGTAGGTACTCGCGTAACAATTCTTGATGGTGTAACCATCGGGAATAATTGTGTTATAGCAGCTGGAGCGGTTGTAAATAAAAAGGTTGAAAACAATACTATTGTAGGTGGTGTACCTGCTAAATTAATAAAATATATAAAATGAAAAGTGTTTGGATAAGCCTTTGTTCCGCAGGTATTGGTGGAGCTGAAAGAAGAGCTTTAAAGTTAACGATTTTTTTAGCTAGAGAAACTAATTATTCAGTTAACTTAATCGTTAATCGTAATTTGTTGTCTTTTTTCAAGAATGATGTTCAGGTAAACGAAGCTATTGATAATAAGGAGTTTAATATATTTATAGCAGAAGATTTTACCTCTAAAAAGATAAATTATAAACACTTTTTTGGAATATTAAAAAAGTTAGATGGTAAGCACAATTTTTTAATAAGGATACCATATCTCTATAAAGTCCTTTTAAGGTATTTTAGTTATGATAGCTTGTTTTCTAAATTACCAATTCAGCAAAACGATATTGTTCATTGTTTTGGTACAGATGCAGTAAGATTAGGATTATTGTTAAACAATACTCTTGTTAATAACAAAGTTGTGATAGAACTTGTGGGTAATAAGTTTTTAAGTAGGTTTTCAAATCATTTAAAAGTAATAGGTGTTGAAAATGAAAATATTGTTTTTAAAGCGGTTAGTCAAACCGTTTTAGAAAATTTCAATTCGTATTTGGAAAGAGATCAGATTAAACTTAATAATGAAGTGTCAGAATGGGATGGACCTTTTATATATTTCTTTAATACAGATGTATCACATATAAAAAAAGAGAATGTTATAGTATTTGCTTCGAGGTTTAACCCTCCTAAAAATCCAATTTTATTCTCAGAAGTTATAAAAGAATTATTTGATAATAATGCCCTAGATAATTGGAAGGTAATTATAAGAGGAAGAGGAGCTTTAGAAACTCAAATAAAAGAAATTTTAAGAGAATATATTAAAAACAAAAAAGTAGATGTAGGTTTTAGTGGAGAATTATATAAAGATTTTGCTGTTTCTAAAGTGGTGGTATCTCTAATAGAAACTGGAAATTACCCTTCTCAAAGTTTATTTGAGGCTATGAGTTATGGTGTAATTCCTATTATAAGTAATACAGGTAATTCATTTGAAAAGTATAATAATGATGGAGTTATTTTTTGTGATTTAGATAAAATTGATTTAAAAGAAAAATTATCAGAATTGACAATAAAAATTGAAAAAGAAGGTGGCTTTTATAATGAAACCTCAAATAAAATAGAAGTAGTTAGCAAAGGTTTGACAGTATCTAGTAACTATATAAATCAGCTAAATGAATTATATGAATAAAAAATCGACAAGTTATATTGATTTAAAAACTCAAGTTTTAAATTATTTGCAAACTTTAAAGAAGGGAGATACAAATTACAATTTTTCTAGTTCTGTGAAAGGAAATATATATTCATCAATAATTGCTTTATACATTTACGATTTATTAGGGGAAACGAAAAAGTTTTCAAATGAGAAGAAACAAATTTGGATAAAATATATCAATTCATATCAGGATAAAGAGACGGGTTATTTTATGCCTGAGAGGCAAATAACGAATAGACCTGAGAGAAACTATCTTCAATTGACAACATTTTGTTTAAGTGCATTAAGAATTCTTGGCGCAAAACCATTAGTCGATCCTCCTTTCAAAGAAGAACTTAAAAATCCAGATTATATTAAGAGCTACCTTAAAAAGTATAATTGCCTTGAAGGAAAGAGAGGATCCGGTAATATGGCTATGTTTTTAGGTATTTTACTAACCTATTTTTTTGAAGACACTAATGACGAGATATATAAGAATAATTTGGATAAGTGGTTTGATCTGCACGATCTATCAGTTAATGTAAATGGTTTTTGGGGTGAACATTTAGAAGCAAAATATTATAATGGCGTTCAAAATGGATTTCACCAATATGTCATTTATGATTATTGGAAGAGGGAGGTAATAAAATCACACGAGATATTAAATATTTTAGCAAAAACACAAGATTTCGAAGGTCATTTCGCCCCATTTCCGGGTGGTGCAGCATGTGAAGATTATGATGCCATTCATTTACTCATAATTTTAAATACGCGTTTGAAAAATAGATCGAACCAAATTGAAAAACAACTAATGAAAGCAAAAAAAGCATTGCTTAATGATTTAAATAAAAATGGGGGGTTCTGCCAAACAAAGATAAATCCAAGTAGAATAAATCTCAGAAATATTAGATTTTTGCTTGAATTCAAAAGTTTAAATGCTTTAATAATCAAGTTAAGAAAATCTTTAGGATTTTTAATAAAAAGAAGAGATTATATTAAAGTAGATTGGTTTGATTCAGATAGAAAATATAATGAGAGTAATTTATGGGATACTTGGTTCAAATTATTAGCTATAGCTGAAATAGAAACTCATTTAGGAAGTGAAAATAAAAATAAGTTTAAATTTCAAGAGCATATAGGCCTTGGTAATTTTTAATTCGAATGCACAATTTAAATAAATTACTTAAATTATTATTTTTATTATTATTCACTCAAGGTATTCTTCAAACCATTGGTATACCCATTGCTATAATAAAACTTTGTATTGAAGGTTTAGTAATTTTCATGTTTTTCTCAAATCTAAAAAAACTTAAAACTTTTTTTAAACTTAATTTAGTTTTAATAATTTACATTTTAATCACAATTTTTTCTGGTCTTTATAATGAAAATGATTTTTGGGAATCCGTTTTATATTTTAGGTACCATTTGTACGCTTATCTAATTTTCGTTTTGGCATATTCACATGATTGGTCAATTAATCAAGTGACAGAACAATTTAATTTTTTAAAAAAATTGTTGATTGTCCAAGTTTTATATGCATTTTTTGAGTTGTTTATTTTAAGAAATCCACAAGAGGAGGTTGTTGGAACTATTTTTATAAATGGTGGTGAATTGGCAACTATACTTCCATTAGTTGGTTTATGTTTTTTGTTTGTAGATTATTTGTTTTATAAGAAGAAAATGAATTTAGTTTTATCTATTTCTCTTTTGCTAATAGGTTTTGCAAGTTTGAAACGGGGCGTGATATTTTATTTTCCAATCTTAATAATCATTTTATATGTTAACTTCTTAAGTATTTTAGGTGTCCATATTGCAAAGAAGTTTCTTTCAATATCGATTGTAGTTCTATCTGTTTTTACAATTTTTATTTTTTCTGTTTCCAAAAACATAAGTCTTAAAGGTGACAGCCTTACAAGTGGGATTTCGAATTCAACTTCTTATGCCATAAAATATTCCAATGCTCAATCTCATGATGGTTACTTTATAGGTAGAACCTCTTCTTCATTACAAGTAATTCAAAAAACAGGAGAAAATGGTTTAAAAGATGTTTTAGGTTTTGGTCCCTCGACGCTTTTGGGAAAATCGGGAGACTTCTTTTTTTATAACATTGATTATGGTATTGTAGGGTGGTCTAAAGAAGTAATTTCTGTCGGTTGGTTGGGTATGATTTTTTATTTTTTGTTGTATTTCATTTTAATTAAAAAAATTCAATCAAAAAAAGAATTTTTTTTAAGAACTATTTTAAAAAAATACTACCTAATGATTACATCATTTTACCTAGTGTTCCTTTTATGTTTTTTTACATATTCTCCAATATTTAGTAACTCAGGAGTAGTGTCATTTTATTTCATGCTATTCGCGGGTATTTTATTAAATTATTTTAACCAACAAAATAAATATGCAAAAATCAAATAATATTCAATTTGTCTTACAAAGACCTTTAAAGGATATTAAAGCCAACCTCATTCAGACCATGAATATGTGTTTGGGAATGGCCTTGAATAAACAAAAAGTGTCATTATTATTGCCAATTGAAATTAGCGAAGCAGAAGCGGATTCTATTTTGGACTCTATTTTGAGTAATTATTCAAATTATTTTGAAGTAACTTTTATACCTTATAAAACTAAATTTAAAATAGCGGACGAATTTGATCGATTTTTTTGTTTAAGAAAACATATAGAATTCTCTTCGGACTTTGTTTTTACAAGGTCACCATTGATAACTATTTATTGTGCTTTAAAAGGACAAAAAGTTATCTATGAATCGCATAATTCATATTTCGCTAAACAAAAACATCTAAATCTTCTTTATACTTTTATTTTTAGAAGGATTACGAAACGAGAATCCTTTTCGCTTTTTGTAACCATTAGCGAGAACCTAAACAAATTTTGGATTAAAAACGGAATTCAATCAGGCAAGACGATTGGACTTCATGATGGAACATCGGTACCTAAAAGTTTAGATAATGTAAAAATTCCTTATGAAAATGAGAAATTGTTAGTTACTTATACTGGAAGTTTATATGAGGATAGAGGAATAGAGAGGATTATTGAACTTGCTAAAAATTTTACTGAATTAAATTTTTTAGTTGTAGGTGGTCCAAAAGAGAATGCAGATAGTTATAGGAAAAGTTGTGTATCGGATAATATTGCTAACATTAGGTTTATTGGACCTGTAGAGCATAATAAGGTTGCTTCATATTTATCTAAGTCAGATATTCTTCTTGCTCTTTGGAGTTCCAAAGTTCCAACTATTGATTATTGTTCGCCGCTGAAGGTGTTTGAGTATATGGCCTCTAATAAGTTAATTGTTGCGGACGGTTTTATAACGATTAAAGAAGTCCTTTCACATAACGAAAATGCAGTTCTCGTTGAACCAGATGATTACAATTCCTTGGAGATTGCGTTTAAAAAAATAATGGAGAACAAAGACCATTATTTGAATTTAGGTAAAAATAACATTGACCTGATTCACTCATATTATAGTTGGGAGAATCGTTCAAATAAAATACTAAATAAATTAAACGAAATACAATGAAAGCTATAGGTTCTTTTTTTCTTTTTCTAAGAAATGCATCTAACAGGGTACTTAGAATGTTTATGTTGCGCAGATTTAAAAAGTGCGGGTCAAATGTTAAATTTTATGCATTTGATTTTTTTTCTTTTTCTAAGAAATGCATCTAACAGGGTACTTAGAATGTTTATGTTGCGCAGATTTAAAAAGTGCGGGTCAAATGTTAAATTTTATGCATTTGATTTTTTATCTTATGGTACAATTGAGATTGGCGATGATGTGTACATTGGAAGAGGTGCAAAGTTTAGTGCAGCTCATGCCATTATTCATATAGGTAGTAAAGTCATGTTTGGTCCGAATGTTTTGATTAGGGGAGGCAATCATAATACCGATGTGTTGGGGAAGTTTATGTTTGATGTTAAAGAAAAAAGATCTTTTGATGATGAAGATGTAGTCATTTCAGATGATGTATGGGTTGGAGCTAACGCAACTATTCTTAAAGGTGTTACAATTGGGAGAGGTTCAATTGTTGCGGCGGGTGCCTTACTTAATAAAACCTACCCTCCTTACTCTGTTATAGGAGGACTACCCGCAAAGGTATTAAAAAGAAGATTTACTTATGAGGAAGTTACTGAGCATGAAACAATATTATATGGTCGAATTTTAACAACATTAGACTTGTATAATTCATAAGTCATCACAAGTAGAATTGGGATTGTGAAAATTAAATTTACTTATTAATTAAATCAGTAGATTCGAATCAAATACATTAAGAATACGAGCTAAAAAACCATGAAAAAAACTATATTAATTGTAACTAAACATCCTGATAGCAAAGGAGGTGTGGTGAATTATTACAATCATTTTTTCAATGCTTTTGAATCAGAAGAATTTGAATTAGAATGGTTTACTTTAGGTTCAAGACCTGGAGATTATGAAAAAAGATTGAAAAGAAAGTTTTCTTACAGCTTAGAGTTCGTAAAAGATGTTTTACGATTTATAAAGGTCCTTTTCAAAAACAAAAACATAAAGGTTGTTCAGGTAAGTCCCTCATTTTTTGAAGTTCCAATTTTACGTGATTGCATATATTTATTTATAGCCAGACTTTTCAGAAAAAAGACTGTTGTGTTTTTCAGAGGATGGTCAACTAAATTCGAAAATAGAATGTGTACAAAGCCAGGATTGTACAAATACATCATGTGGTATTATACCAAGTCGGATGCTGTAATAATTCTTGCCGAAAAGTTCAAGTCTGTTCTTATTAATTATGGATTCGATCCAAAAAAAATAGAAGTAACGAGAACAATGTTTGTTAAGGATGATATAATGCCAAAAACAAGTTCTCATGATCAGAAAACGCTCAAGTTTCTTTTTTTAGCTAGAATTAGTTATCAAAAAGGTGTTATTGATATCGTAGATGCGATAAAGTTATTAAATGATAAAGGTGTTACGGTAAGTGTAGATTTATTTGGTCACTATGCAGATGAGGATATAAAATTAGAGGCAAAAACTAAAATTAAAACCCACGGCCTTGAAAGCCAAATAAAAATAAATGACTTTATTGCTGGTGCCGCTAAATATAAAAAGCTATCTGAGGCAGATGTGTTTTTATTTCCTACATATCATGATGAAGGATGCCCTAACTCTATTATTGAAGCATTGGCATCTGGTTTATTTATCATCTCAACACCAATTGGTGCAATTGATGAGATGGTTATAAATGAGGAAAATGGCGTTATCATTCCCATCAAATCACCAATAGTATTAGCTGAAAAAATAGAATGGTGTGTTAATAATATAAATAGAGTAAGAGAAATTGGCCAATCAAATGCTACTTATGCATCTGTTAATTTTGAACAAGGTGTTATTGTGGCACAAATTAAAAATATATACCAAAGTATAATATAGAATGTTATTTAACTCTCTCATTTTTGCCGTATTTGCACCAGCTTTCTTTATTGTCTACAATTTAGTAAAAAAGAACCAACGGTTAAAATATATTGTCATAACTATTTTCTCATTTATTTTTTATGGTTGGTGGGATTGGAGGTTTTTATTTTTAATACTATTTAGTGGCCTTTTAGATTATATATCTGCACTAAATATGCATAAATCAAAGAGATTTTTTCTTTGGTTATCGTTAATTGGTAATTTAGGTTGCCTTTCCATTTTTAAGTATAGTACTTTTTTTGCCAATAATATTGATTGGCTAATGAGGTCAATTGGAATAGAATCTTCATTAAGTGCTAATATTAATACTTTTTCAATAGTATTACCTGTTGGTATAAGTTTCTATACATTTCAATCTATGAGTTATACAATAGATGTTTATAAAGGGAAGATGAAACCAGTAAAAAATATATTTTTATTTTTTTCATACTTATCTATGTTCCCACAACTTGTTGCTGGTCCAATAGTTAGGGCTAGAGATTTATTTCCTCAACTACTTAAAAATCGAAAAGTGACAGCGGTTGAGAATTGGAATGGATTAAAGCTAATCGTATTTGGTTTTTTTAAAAAAACTGTCATTGCAGATAATCTGGCGCCTTTTGTTAATGAAGCATTTAAATTGAATAACGAAATAGATTCCACTATTTACTGGTTCTTTGTTATATCCTGTTTTGCGTTTCAGATATATTTTGATTTTAGTGGTTATAGTGATATCGCTAGAGGTTTAGCAAAATGGATGGGTCTTCATTTTAGATTAAATTTTAATCATCCTTATTTATCATTTTCACTTAAAGAATTTTGGCAAAAATGGCATATTTCACTTTCAACTTGGTTTAGAGATTACGTTTATATACCATTGGGTGGATCTAAAAAAGGATTCTACTTAGGCTTGTTCTTTATGCTTTTCACAATGGTAATTAGTGGGTTTTGGCATGGGGCTGCTTGGACATTTCTAGTTTGGGGAGCATTACACGGTCTGTTTTTAGGTTTAGAAAGAATAACAAAATACACTCAGTATTTAGAGAAATATAAAATAGGTAAAACTATATTATTATTTATTATTCTTCTCCAAGTATGGTTTGCTTGGGTTTTTTTTAGAGCAGAAAATATTGAGCAGGCATTTTCAATATGTAGTTACATGTTGTCATTTAATTTTGATTTATCGTTTATAAATTATAGTACAAGAATGGCAAATGCTTTTTTCTTTTTTCTTTTAGGAGTAGTATTTGAGTATTGTTTCTTAATTGGTACAAGAAGATTTTTATTTAAAAGGACTAATTTTGTACTGTTGTTAGATGTTTTATTAATAAGTGTTATTACGGTGGCTTGTATCTTTTTAAGAGGTCAACAGTCAGATTTCATATATTTTCAATTTTAATTATCATGAAGTATAGAATAATATACATGCTTTTGCTCACTTTTATATTTGTCTATATCGTAGGGTTTTTTAGACCAGAACCAATGAACAGTAAAACTAGTGAGAGTTTTTTTTGGAATAATAAAGTTAATGACACTAAAAAATACAATTTCATTATTAGTGGTGACTCAAGAGCTTATAGAGGTGTTTCGCCATATGATGTAGAAAATATAATTGAAAATTATGAAGCAAAAAATTTAGGGTTTTCATCAGGAGGATTTAATGAAGATGTCTTTAAATTGATTAATAAATATTTAGACACAAATAAGAGTGATAATATTGTTTTGATTTGTTTGACTCCATTTTCCTTAACTAATTCTGCATATGCAAGTGGGCATATAAAGTCTTTGAAAAGAAATATAGGTTTCGAGAATTGGAAAATAAATAACCTTACAAAAAACCTTTCTTTTTTCGATCCAATTATACCCTCTGAAATTGCTGCTCGTTATTTTGACTATGGTTACTATCATAAATATTATGACAATGGATGGGTTGAATCAGAAAAAAAGCCTGTGAATAGGGCTGCTGCTTTAAAACTTTATGCGAAAGAATTTGCAAATAATAAATTTAGTGAGAAGTCATTTCAAGTATTACTTGAAAATATTTATAAGTTAACAAACAAAAATGTTAAGGTTTTTGTATTAAGAATGCCTGTTTATTCCAAATTAAAAAAATTAGAGGATTCATTATCTGGTTTTAATGAAAATATTGTTAAATCTAAAATAATAAGTAATGGTGGTAAATGGCTTGATATTCAAGAATCACTTTATTCCACCTACGATGGAAGTCATTTAGATGGTGCATCTGCAAGATTATTCTCGGTACATATAGCAAAAAAAATAAAAGCTCAATTAGTAAATGAATAAAAAAATATATTTAATTAGTCAAACAGAATCACACCTTACACAAAGAGGTAAAAGGCATCCAAATCTTGCGGATTACCTTGTTAACAGTAAATATAATTTGACTTATATTAGTTCTAATTTTTATCATGCTGATAAAAGACATTTTAGAGAAGCTGAAATTAAAATTGCTCAAAACATAGTAAAGTATGACCTACGGATTATTAAATCTATTGGGTATTACAAGAATCTTGGTTTTAAAAGAATTTTATCCAATTTAATATTCTCATGGAAAACATATAAGTTTTTAAAAAACGAAAACTTGGATAATGCTACGATAATTGTACCTTCTAGACCAGTTGAAATATTATTTTTTCTAAGTAAATTGAAAAAAATAAAGTCTTCTAAAATTATCGTTGATATTAGAGATGTTTGGCCAGATGCTTTTAATATTGGTAATCCAATATTAAAAAAACTGTTTTATTCATATTGTAATTTTTTTCTTATTAAGAGTGTTAAAACTTTTGATGAATTTATTCATACTTGTCCTAGTTTTACAGATTGGTTATATAGATATGCACCAAATAAAAAGTCAGTATTAATTCCATTAGGATACGATAAAAGCCGATTTGAAAAATATTTTATAAGTGAACCTAGGGCCTTCTCAGGTATAATTAATTTTGTATTTTTAGGATTATTACAAAAGCAATTTGATATTCTTTCTTTTATTTCAGCAATATCAAACAATTGCTTATTTTCACTAACTATTCATGGTGATGATGGAGAAGGAGAAAATTATAATATGGTTAAGAATTATATTGATAATAATAAAATTAACAATGTTTATTTAAAAGGGAAAATTCCTCAACAAGAAGTGCCTAAAGTGCTTTCAAATTTTGATATTGGTCTAATGCCAATGAATGCTAAACACGCATTTCCTAATAAAGTGTTTGATTATATAGCCTTATCATTACCCATTTTTTCAATTGGAAATCATGATACATCAACCTTTGTAACTGAAAATAATATTGGATGGTCTTGTAATTTTGATGAAAGTGAAATTAACCAAAAAATTCAACAAACTTTAAATAAAGAAAACTACAATAGCTGTGCTTTAAATATTTTGAATATTAGAGTCAATTATTCTAGAGAACAATTATTTAAAATAATACAAACTAAACTATAATAAATGCAACAATTAACACAAAAATTAGGTTCTGGTGATATGATTATACAAGAGGTGCCTTACCCACAATTAGGAAAAGGGATGGTCATCGTTAAAAATCACTATTCCATAATAAGTGCTGGTACAGAAGGCTCTACAGTTGTAGCCGCTCGTAAAAGTCTAATAGGAAAAGCCAAGGATAAGCCACAACAAGTAAAGCAGGTATTAGATACGCTTAAAAAGCAAGGGCTAATACAAACCTACCGTGCGGTTATGAAAAAGCTTGACGCTTATTCTCCACTAGGGTATAGTTGCGCTGGTGAAGTAATTGAAGTTGGAGAAGGGGTCACAGAGTTTAAAGTTGGCGATAAAGTTGCTTGCGCAGGAGTTGGTTATGCCAATCATGCAGAAGTTGTATCAGTACCGAAGAATCTTTGTGTTAAACTTCACTCTAGCGCAAACCTTAAAGATGCAGCTTATAACACATTAGGTGCTATTTCTATGCAAGGAGTTCGTCAGGCTGATTTACGTTTAGGAGAAACTTGTGTAGTTATAGGATTAGGTTTGTTAGGCCAATTGACGGCATTAATGTTAAAGGCATCGGGGGTGAAAGTCATTGGAGTAGATGTTTCTGTTGATGCTGTAAAATTAGCTAATGAGCATAATGTTTGTGATATTGCATTAACAAGAGATTGTGCTGGTATTGAAGAGAAGATTAATACACTTACCAATGGATTAGGTGCGGATGCTGTAATTATATCTGCAGGTACATTAAGTTTAGATCCTATTAATTTCGCGGGAAGTATAGCTAGAAAAAAAGGGAAGGTTGTAGCATTGGGTGTAATTCCAACAGGTTTTGACAGAGATCCTTTTTGGTATCGTAAAGAGCTAACTTTAGAAATGTCATGTTCTTATGGTCCTGGACGGTACGATTTAAATTATGAAGAAAAAGGAATTGATTATCCAGCACCCTATGTTCGTTGGACTCAAAATCGAAATATGCATGCTTTTCAAGAGTTAATAATTAATAAACAAATAGATATAGGGTATTTAACCACGCACGAATTTTCGTTTGAAGAAGCCCCAAAAGCGTTCGATTTAGTAATAAACAAAGTAGAGCCTTTTATTGGAATCTCATTAGCGTATGATATTAGTAAAAAACAAAATAAAGATAAAATACATACAGTAGATGTTATTACAAAAGTAAAAGATGTTGCTATATCATTTATTGGTGCAGGAAGTTATGCACAAGGTAATTTATTACCCAACATACCTCAATCTAAAAAAATCTCTAGAGTTGGTATTTTAACAAATAATGGTACAACATCAAAAAGAGTTGCTGAAAAATTTAATTTTCAATTTTGTGCAACAAAAGAAGCTGATGTTTTAGATGAAAAAACAAATACGGTTTTTGTTGCTACTCGTCACGATTCTCATGGGTCATATGTATTAAAAGCATTAAATCAAAATAAGCATGTTTTTGTTGAAAAGCCTTTATGTTTGTTAGAAGAAGAGTTAGATCAGATTATTACTGCAAAAATTAAAGCAGAAAAAACAGTAATGATTGGGTTTAATAGACGATTTTCGCCACTCACAAAAAAACTAAAAAAAGCTTTTGGCTCAGGCCCGATGAGTATGATTTATCGTGTTAATGCAGGTTATATTCCTAACAATAATTGGTTACAAGATAATGAAATTGGTGGTGGTCGAATTTTGGGTGAAGCTTGTCATTTTATAGATTATTTAACTTACATTAACGGGAGTATACCTGTAAAAGTATCTGCACAAGTTTTAGCTGATCCAGAAAATTTAAATGATACAGTAAATATTATGTTACAATTTGAAAATGGATCTACAGGTATTGTTTGTTATTATGCAAATGGATCAAAATCTTTATCAAAAGAATATATTGAAGTGTTTTCATCAGGACAATCTGCTATTCTTGATGATTTTAAGGAGTTAAAAGTGTATGGAAAGGGCAGGCCTTCAAAAACGAAGTTACGTAGTCAAAACAAAGGTCAGAAAGAGATGGTTCAGGCATTTGTAAATAGTATTCAAGAAAATGAAAAAACAATAATACCATTTAATGAAATTATTGCAGTAACAAAAGCTAGTTTTAAAACTTTAGAATCAATTAAGCAAAATGGACAACAAATAATTATTGAATAATGATGAATTTGAATAAAATTAAAATTCTTTTAGAAGATGATAATGAAATTTTAGGAAATGGTTATGGACATCCTTTGTATCGACAATATTTACCTTCAAAACGTTATATTGATATTTTAAATAGGTACAATATTAAAGGTACTTTTTATATTGATATTGCTCATTATATTTTTTTAAAAAAAAATGAATTATTTCAAGATTTTAAATTTCAAGCTCAAACTATTGAGGCAGTAATTAAAATGTTACTTGAGAATGGAATGGATGTACAGGTTCATCTTCATTCGCAATGGGTTAATGCAGAAATTAGAAGTAATGATATTTATGTGACAGATAAATGGAATATTGGCCAACTATCAGAAAAAGAGCAAATTGAAGTATTTAACGAATCCTATAAACTTTTAAGTATTTTATTGAAAAAGTTTAATTCAGTTAATGTTTTAAATTCATACAAGGCAGGTTCTTGGGGATTACAACCTTTTAATAATCTATATTCTTTATTTAAAGACAAGGGTATAAAATTAGTGATGGGCCCTATTAAAGGACTAAAAGTAGATGGTCTTAATATAAATTATCAAAAACTGGAAAGTGATTATTATCCATTTTACACTGACAAAAAGGATATTAATAAAATTGGTAAAGAAAAGGAAATAGTTGTACTACCAATGACTCCAACTTTCTTAAACTGGATTGATTTTATTAGATATATGTTTGAAAATACAATACATAAATTATTTAATAAAACAAATGACTTTGATCTAGGTAAGATACCTAACAGCGTGAAAAAGATGAAACCTTTAAGTGGTAAAGATAAGTTGAATTTTAGCTTAAAACCTTTTAAAACGCATTTGAAGATAAATGCTCAAAAGTTTTGGTATTTAAAAAATACTTTTGATAGATCATATAAAATGATTAAAAACTCAGAACATGATTATAAGCTCTTGGTCATTGAAACACATACTAAAGACTTTAAAAATACTTTTGATGATATCGATAGATTTTTAGACTATGTTAGCAGTAATTATTTAGATGTAGAATTTGTTACAGCTTCTGATATTGTGAGTGATATTGAAAAAAATATTTTAAAACCACTCAAAATTGATGAATGATGTTATTAATTATTTAGGGTTAGATATTAACTCATCTGCTGAGTCAATATTAAAAAAAATCCATTTAAAACGAAATAAGAACTCTTTTCCTCATTTTATAATTAAATTTCTTGAGCAAGAATATCTAAAAACAAATGATATTCGTTATTTCAATGAATTATTATGGTTATTTGGTGATGAGCCTATTTTATCAAATACCCTCTTACAACATTTCAATTGTAATATAAAAAATCGAAAATACTCTTTTCCATTTGAAAAAAAACTTGAGTATTGTTTAACATTAAGTTCTTCAAAAGTTCATGTAGACTTAAATTATTTTTCATGTAATAAAATCGCTTTAATTGGTAATCCTTTACATTTCATTTTACCCTATTTAAAATTTAAAAAAAATAAGATTAATGTAGATGTAATAAACGTTAAATATCATCCGAATAAAAAATTAAAAATATTGTTTAACAATAAAATAATTACGTTCTTTTTTAAATTTTTTTTTGGTCAAGGATATACTGAGATTGTTATAAATGCTAAAAACGAATTAAAAAATTTTAAAATTAACGAACAGTATGATGTAGGTTTTCATAAATTAAGTTTTATAATCGGAGATAATGTAATATCATCTTTTAATAAAGGATTGATTAATGATCATTGGGGTGCGTTACCGCTTTTTAAGGGTAGGTCAACACTTTTGTATTCTAAATTGTTTGGCGCAAAAAAAATAGTAACAAACCACTTGATTACAAATGAAATTGATGCTGGAAAAATACTATTATATACTGAAATAAATAATAAAAAAGATATATACTGGGGCTTAAAAGATAGAGTGTATAAATCTATAAATTTACTTTGTAAATCTAGTTTTGTTGATGTTGACAACAAAATGGGGAAAATGTTTTATGAAATGCATCCTTGGTTAATTAAACAATTAAAAAAATAATGGATATTATTACATTATCTTTTAGTAAATTAAAAACTTATTGTGAAAAAGAAAGTTTTGCAGGTTGGGATCCCTACGACGGCTTAAACTCTAAAGTATTTCAAGCTTTACCTTTTAAGTATTGGGATTTAGGAAGAGCAATTTGGATTCAAATATTTAAGCATAGTCCAATAAACTTTAGGAGGTTATTATTAGTTCCAAAAGAACATAATGCAAAAGGTGTTGCATTATTTCTTTTAGGTTATTGTAAACTTTACAAGTTAGCTCAAAGTGGGTGTGAAAATTTTGGGACAAAAGAACAATTATTTATCAAGATAAAAGAAATAACCGCATTGTTATTAAGTCTTAAATCAACTGGATACTCTGGTGCATGTTGGGGCTATAATTTTGACTGGCAAGCAAGACGCTTATTTTTGTTTAAAAAACATACACCAACGGTTGTTGCTACTAGTTTTTGTGTTGAGGCCTTGATAGAAAGCTATGAAATCACAAAAAATGAAGCGGTTTTAAAAGAAACATTAAGTGCTGCTAATTTTGTTGTTAATGATTTATCAAGAACGCCACATGGTAATGGATTTTTCTTTTCATACAGTGTGAAGGATGGTAATAATACCGTAATTAACGCGTCGCTTTTAGGGGCTAAAATATTGAGTTATTCTTATAAGTATACTAAAAATGAAGAACATCTCAAACTCGCAAAAAAAGCTATTATAACCGCTTGTGAATTACAAAATGAAGATGGCTCATGGATTTACGGGCTTTTACCCATACAATATAGGAAAGATAGTTTTCATACCGGGTTTAATTTGGATGCTATTAAAACATACCAAGATAATACACAAGACAATACTTTTCAGAAATACATTGATATAGGATTATATTTTTACATCAATAATTTTTTTGAAGCCAATGGTATGCCCAAGTATTACCATAATAAAACCTACCCAATAGATATTCATTGTCCTGCGCAAATTATAGTGACGCTATCAAAATTAAACGTATTTAAGAGTAACAAGTCCTTATTAGATGATGTCTTGAATTGGACCATAGATAATATGCAGCATAAAAAAGGCTACTTTTATTATCAATTAAAAAAAGGAATTAGTTCAAAAATATCTTATATGAGATGGAGTAACGCTTTTATGTTTAATGCTATGTCACATTATTTTTTAGAATCTGAAATTACTGCTATCAATGAAGTCTAGCTTGTTAAATGGCGTAAAAACGTATGCGCCCCAATCACCAGAAGAGTTGATGTGTTATGCTATGAAGCATCATAAAATCATGATCGCAGTTAATGCAGAAAAGATACTGCATGCCACAGATAATAGTCGCATTATTATAAATAGAAACCTAGGTTACCCAGATGGTATCGGTGCAGTTGGGGCCCTACGAAAAAAAGGGATTAAAAATGTTATAAAAATCCCTGGGTGTGAACTCTGGTTAGATATAATAAAACAAAATTATAAATCAAAAACTTTTTACTTAATTGGAGGGAAGCAGAAAGTTTTAGATCAAACGGTTTTAAATTTAAAGACTGAATATCCAGGTATTAAAATACTAAATTATAGAAATGGATATATTAAAAATGATGATGATAAACTTAAATTAATAGAAGATATAACAACCCATAAACCAGATGTTGTTTTTGTTGCTATGGGATCTCCAAAACAAGAAGTTTTAATGGAAAAATTACATCAAAAACACAAAGCAACCTACCAAGGACTGGGGGGTAGCTTTGATGTCTATACAGGTGCCGTAAAAAGAGCACCTAATTGGTGGGTAAAAAATAATCTTGAATGGGCTTTTAGATTATTTAAAGAACCTTCAAGAATAAAACGTCAAATACATTTAATTCGTTTTTATATTTTATTACAATTTAATGCGTATTAAAAGATAAAAACAGGTAGTTTTGCTTAATAAAACAAATAAAATGAGTTATAAAATAATTTTCAGATATACTTTTTTATCACTTTTAATGGTATCGTTATTGCAGTCTTGCGTCTCAAAAAAAGAAATGTTGTACATGCAAGATGTGGAGACCTATAATAACACTGAGGTTACTTACAACAATCACACCCTGCAAGTAGATGATATATTAAAAATCTCTGTAGGGGCATTAATGCCAGAGGCGGCGCTTCCTTATAATAATGTTACGGGTGGTAGCGTTGTAGCCAATACTATTGATGTTATGAAGCTAGATGGTTATTTGGTGTCTCAAAATAGTACAATCAACTTCCCGGTATTAGGTGAGCTTTCTGTAAAAGAAAAAACTAGTCAAGATCTAGAAAATGATATTAAAAAACTACTGGTTGATGGCGGCTATTTAATAAACCCTAGTGTAACGGTACGTTTATTAAACGCGAAGGTTACTATTTTAGGAGAGGTAAATAACCCTGGCACCTTTTCCTTTACAGAAAATAATATTAGTTTATTGCAAGCCCTGGGTCTTGCTGGAGATTTAACCATTAACGGCAGCAGAGAAGATGTGGTGGTTTTAAGACGCATAGATGGCGTGCAAACCACAGCGCGTATAGATCTTACCTCTGCCAATTTTTTAAGTGGGCCTTACCAAATGGTAAAACCCAATGATGTAATTGTAGTAAACCCAAATAGTGCAAAACTTAAAACCGCTGGGTACGTGGGTAATGTATCTACAATACTAGGTATTACATCCTTATTACTAAGCTCTATAATTTTACTTACACGATAATGACACAAAATAATCTTAACAACCAAAATTACCTTCAAGAAGAAGACTCTATAGATATTAAAAAAGAGGCTGGCTACTACCTGTTTTTTTGGCCTTATTTTTTGGCCGGTGTTGTAATAGCAATGATTTCTGCTTTTTTGTATTTAAAAACTGCAGATCGTATATACACTTCTAGCGCTCAATTACAAATTAAAAAACCCGCAGAAGATGCTGCTTCTTTTTTAACCGGAGGGATGGAATTTTTTGGTTTTGATCAAGTAAATGTAGAGAATGATATTGCAGTGCTTACCTCCCAGCACATTTTAAGCCAAGTAGTAACGCGTCTAGATTTACAAACCAAGATATACACAGTGGGTAGGGTAAATGCACAATTACACTTTAACGATGAGTATACTAGGTTTGTAGCTTTAAAAACACCAAATAACTATGTATATTGGGATGTAGAAATAACAAATAAAAAAGCATCCTTTACTAGAGACACTTTAAGTTTTACCATTAATAGAGGTGAGGTTTTTAAATTTGAAGAATCTGAGATTACATTACATGATTCTTTATTTTTACAAAATCAAACCCTTATTATACAAAGACAACCATTAAACGATGCAGTTACTGAAGTAAGAAATAATTTAACTGCTACCGCAGCCTCCAAACAAGGTGAAATTATAGATTTAAATTTCCAGGGTGTAAACATAGCCCGTAATGAAGCTGTCTTAAATACTGTTATGCAGGTAATGCAGGATGACCAGGTAGAAGACAAGCGTTTAATATCTAAGGTAAGCTTGGCTTTTATTAACGATAGGTTAGATGGCCTTACAAAAAGCATTGATACTTTATCTCAAAACACCATCGCCTACCAAATGGCCAATGGTATTTTTGATCCAGTAGCGCAAACAGGTAATGCGCTTTCTAATATTGTAAAAGGCCAAGAAGAAGCCTTTGGCATTGGCATACAGCTAGAAATTGCTAAGGCGCTTCTAGAAAAACTAGAAAGCCAGGCTAGCTATCAAATACTGCCAGCTAATATTGGTATAGAGAATGAGAGTGTGAATACGCTTGTAAACTCTTACAACGCTGTAGTAACCCAGCGCAATAATTTACTTATTAGCGCCACTACAAAAAGCCCTATGGTACTGCAGCTTTCTAGCCAGCTTGATAATGCAAAAGAGGCTATTATAATTGGAGTTAATAGATATATTGAAGGGCTGCAAACATCACTCTCTGGCTTTCAAAACATGGAGGCTAAAACTAAAGGTATTGTTGCCGGCCTGCCTAGCAAAGAAAATACTCTGCGAGCCTATGCTAGAGATTTTAAAATTGTAGAGGAGTTGTATGTATTTTTACTAGAGCGCAAAGAAGAGGCTTCAATAAGTTATATTTCTGCTCTGCCAAATATTAAATTATTAAGCTACGGAGTTTCTTCTAGATCTCCTATAGCACCTAAAGTACAAATTACATACCTGGCTGCTTTATTACTAGGTATACTTGTTCCTTTTGGTATTTTGTTTTTATTAAAGTTGTTAGACAGCAAAATTAATACCAGAGATGATCTAGAAAATGGTTTAAAAGGTATTACTATCTTGGGAGAAATGCCTTTTGCAGAAAACGCCGAAGATCTAGATGATAGTGGTAGAGGACTTATTGCAGAATCTGCAAGAGTACTGCGCTCTGGTTTAAGCTTCCAGTTAAAAACAGACGCCACTAATGTTATATGTGTTACCTCTACCATTAAAGGAGAGGGAAAATCTTTTGTGTCTTACAACTTGGCGCAGAGTTATAGCGCACTGGGTAAAAAAGTAATTTTGCTTGGCGCAGATTTAAGAAATCCTCAATTGCATAAGTTTTTAAACCAAAAAAGAGAAAACATTGGGCTTACTACCTATTTAAGTAACGAGAATTTTAATGATATAGATTCTTTAATTACAAAGGCTACTAAACCCGGCGGTTTAGACTACCTGCTTACAGGTGCTATACCACCAAACCCATCAGAGCTTTTAATGCGCTCACGCACTAAAGAGCTTCTTGATATTTTAAAGCAAAGCTATGATTTAATAATTATAGATTCTGCGCCACTGCTACTAGTGAGTGATACAACAGCTCTTTTGCCACTTTGTGACTCTGTGGTGTATGTAACAAGGTCTCAATACTCAGAGAAAAAGACATTCTCGTTTATTTTAAATATGCAACAAAGAGAAAACGTTCCTCCTTTTGGTATGGTACTTAATGGCCTTAGAGCAGGGGGTCTTACTGGTTCAAACTACGGGTATAAATACCGTTATAGTTACGGCTATACATACAATTATGGCTATGGCTATGGTTATGGTTATGGTAGTGATGCAGATACAGAAAGCTAAACCTATTATAAGTATAAAAAAACCACCCTATTTGGGTGGTTTTTTTATACTTATTTTTTAAGAAAACGCTGCGAGTTGAAATTCTCTAATAGCCTCCCATTGTATCCCTTGTTTTTTTGATAGGCTTAGATTTTGCAGGGTTTTTAAATGTTGCGGGTTATGGGCATCTGTGGCTACAAAATCGTACAGTCCTTCTTTTAAGAGTTTTTCTGCTTTTTGTTTTACCTCAGGCCCGTAATGGCCCATGAGCGAAAGTGCGTTTAATTGCAAGTAAAACCCTTTGTTTTTTAACTCCTTATACTCTTTTATAGTAGGTATTGAGTGGTAGCGCTCTGGATGGGCTAAAATAGGAGTAATGTTATTTTGTAATAGCGTAAAACCAGCTTCTACTAGCCTTGTGGTTTCTGAGAAAAAAGTTATTTCAACAAGAATATATTCGTTATTTAACAGTAAAGCAGGCATGTTGGTTTCCAGGTTTTTCATGAAAACTTCATCTATCATGTACTCTGCCGCGTAAGAGTTTACTTTTGGGCTTTCTATCTTTGAAGTTTTTTCAGTTAAAATCTCAAAAGCATTTTTAATAGTAGTAGGCGTATTTGGATATAAATCTTGGTATATATGGGGTGTTGGCAGTACACTTGTAATACCAAGAGCATTATACTTCTCTAACATCTTTAAAGACATGCCAACACTCTTACTGCCATCATCTATACCAGGCAAAAGGTGGTTATGTATATCACAAAGCCCCTCAAATAATGGTTTTTTATGTTTTGCAAAAAAATCAAACATAGTTATTAATACGTTAGTTTAAATACAAAAATACAATATATTATAACAATGGTATTTTTGCAGCTAGCTTATTTCAATCTATATTTGCTTTTGATATTTTTGCTTAATTAAAGTATAAAAAACACTACAATTATGAAAACCCGCATATCTCTTTTTTTACTATGTTTTGTAATTGTTTTTTCTTTAAAAAGCCAAAACAAAGATGTTAGCTACTATATACATTCAAGTACGGGCATCTCTAGTGATACCGCTTTGCCCTTTTGGCTAGTTGCAAACCAGTATGGTGCTGTGCCTAATAGTGATTACGGCCTTTTAAACACCGCTATTTTTAAAGCCTATGATACCCCAAATACTTTGTTTGATATTTCTTATAAAGCGAGCGCTACTGGTTTTGTAGCCCAAGAAAACAAACTTTTATTAAACGAGCTGTACCTTGGCGTGAGGTTTAAAAACATTGTACTAGATCTTGGCGCTAAAAATGATCCTGTTTTATGGAATAATCTATCTTCCTCTAATGGTAACATTATAAAATCAATCAATGCAAGGGCCATGCCTGGTGTAAATATTAAAACCAATAATTTTATAACACTACCTTTTGCAAAATCTTGGCTTACAGTTAAAGCAAATTTTGCTCATTATTTTATGGATGATACCAGGTTTGTAGATAATACCAACCTGCATCATAAAAGTTTGCATTTTAAAACTACAATTAGCCCAACATTCGAGGTTATAACAGGTTTAGATCATTACGCCCAGTGGGGAGGGACCTCTCCACAGTATGGCGCGCAACCTAGTTCACTCTCAGACTATATTAAAATTATATTTGGCGCAGAGGGTGGAGACAATGCTACTGCAAATGACCAAGGTAATGCGCTTGGTAACCATATTGGCAACTATTTATTACAATTCAACTACAATAAAGAAAATATAAGTCTTGCTTTTTATTACTCGCACCCTTTTGAGGATACCTCTGGCAGGGAGATGACCAACTGGCAAGATGGTTTGTATGGTGTATTTGTAGATTTTAAAAAAAATAAGTCTATATTAAACAGTGTTTTGTTAGAGTTTACGTACACAAAAACCATGAGCAACATACCCAGATCTGCCAGTGGTCCAGACAATTATTTTAACAACGGTATTTACAAATCTGGCTGGACCTACCACGGCAATACCATAGGGTCTCCCTATTTTACGCCAAAACCCATAGATGATAATGGTATTACAAGCGGCGTAATAGTTGGAGACAACAGATTTGCGGCCATTAACATTGGAGCCAATGGTTTTTTGAAATCTTTGCCTTATAAAATACTTCTAAGCCACACCACCTATTACGGGTGGTTTGGCCAGGAGTATGACCCTAACCCTTACCAGTTTTCTGGAATCTTAGATCTAGTTATTCCTCAAGATATCTTTAATCTGCCCTTTGATGTTGCTGCCTGTTTTGCTTTTGACGCAGGCACTTATAGACCCCAAAATTTTGGCGCTTTTTTAAGCATTACAAAAACAGGTAGTTTTTAAAATCCTGTACAATTTTAATAGCATGGGTTTATACATTTCTAAGGGGCTTTTCTACTATATTTGCTAGCGTATGAGTATACTAGTACAAATTTCTGTTTTACCCCGCCAACAAGAAGATGAGCCCTTTATCAAAGAGCTTGCTTTAACCAAGGCTAAATTATATGCCAATGATATAAGCCACTGGCGCATACGTAAAAGATCTATAGATGCTAGACGGGTACCTATAAAAATAAATTTGCAAGTAGAGTTTTGGCTTCAAAACGAGCAAAAAGAAACTATCCCCGCGTTTATAGCCCAGGATGTTTCTAGTAAAAAAGAAATAGCCATTATTGGCGCCGGCCCAGCTGGGCTATATGCAGCTCTTCGCGCCATTGAGGCGGGTCTTAAACCCATTGTTTTTGAGAGGGGTAAAGATGTACGAGCGCGCCGTAGAGATTTGGCTATTATCAATAAAGAGCAAACAGTAAACCCAGAGTCCAACTACTGTTTTGGAGAAGGTGGCGCCGGTACCTATAGTGACGGTAAATTGTATACAAGAAGTAAAAAAAGAGGCAATGTATTAAAAGCCATAGAGTGGTTTGTGCACTTTGGCGCAGATCCAGATATTTTGGTAGATGCACATCCACATATAGGTACCAACAAGCTCCCCAAAATTATCACCGCCATGCGTGAAGCTATTATTGCCGCAGGAGGAGAAGTCCATTTTAATGCTAAAATGACTGACATCACCCTAAAAGATAATACCATAACAGGGCTTCAAATTAATGATACAGATAGCTACACATTCTCTAAGGTAATTCTTGCCACCGGCCACTCTGCAAGAGACATATTTTATCTTATACATAAAAAAAATATAGCCCTAGAGGCCAAACCTTTTGCCATTGGGGTTAGGGTAGAGCACCAGCAAGAATTAATAGATACCATACAATACCACGGAGATGCAGAGAATCCTTATTTGCCGCCAGCCTCTTACGCCCTGGTGGAGCAGGTAGATGGCTTGGGAGTGTACTCTTTTTGCATGTGTCCTGGAGGTATTATTGCGCCTTGTGCTACTAGCCAGCAGGAGGTTGTCACCAACGGCTGGAGCCCTAGTAAGCGCAACAACCCTTATGCCAATTCTGGTATCGTGGTGAGCGTTGCTCCTCAAGACTTGCCAAATTACACCCCCAATGATCCTTTTGTATGTCTAGACTTTCAAAAACAAGTAGAGCAAGCTTGCTGGGTGGCAGCTGGTAAAACCCAGCGTGTTCCTGCCCAAAGAATGGTAGATTTTGTAGAAGGGAACATCTCAAAAGATTTCCCAAAAACTTCCTACCAACCAGGGATTGTCTCTGTAGATTTAAATATAGTACTACCAAAATTAATAACAAAACGCTTACAAAAAGCTTTTGTAGCTTTTGGAAAGAAAATGAACGGCTATTTCACCAATCAAGCTGTATTGCATGCCCCAGAGAGTAGAACCTCATCTCCGGTGTTAATACCCCGCCGCAAAGACACCCTAGAGCATATAGATGTAAAAGGTCTATATCCTTGCGGAGAAGGCGCTGGCTATGCCGGCGGTATTATATCTGCGGCTATAGATGGCATTAACTGTGTAGATGCCATTATAGAAAAGCTAAAAGTTTCATAAATCTTTTATTAGCTTGTAACTAAGGCTAAGGTTATGCTATCTT
>Ga0206128_1000550_pt1 | contig 42157 bp, 34 predicted proteins | sample Helgoland_Spring_7_FD_148601 | JGI IMG/M metagenome (GOLD analysis project Ga0206128, IMG submission 148601) | Pelagic subsurface seawater microbial communities from Kabeltonne, Helgoland, North Sea - Helgoland_Spring_Bloom_20160426_1 | ecosystem: Environmental > Aquatic > Marine > Epipelagic ... | reverse complement strand
CCAACACAAATACTCGCCGAACAGCATTACCTGACGTTTTGTCAATGGCTGCAGCCCTTGGGGATTAGGATCGCCTTGATCACAGGATCGCGTAGGGAAGATAGCCACTTGGAGCTGGATGGTGAGGCGCAAATCATTATTGGCACTCACGCGCTGTTGTATGAGGGTGTGGAGTTTAATGATCTTGGCTTAGTGGTCATTGATGAGCAGCACAAGTTTGGCGTCGGCCAGCGAGCCTTGCTCGTGAGGCAGGGTGTTATGCCGGATGTTCTGGTGATGACGGCGACTCCGATCCCGCGCACTTTGACCCTCACGCTTTACGGTGACCTTGATGTGTCCATTCTTGATGAGCGGCCAGCAGGCAGGGGCGAGGTAGTTACGGCACTGCGCAAGAGCCCGAAGGTTACCGATATTAGCAAGTTTCTTAAGGAGCATCTCGCTGAGGGCAGACAAGCCTACTTGGTGTATCCTCTCGTTGAGGAGAGTGATGTCCTCAAGGCGCAGTCGGCTACGGTTGAATATGAAAAGTGGGTAAAGCGCCTGTCTCAATATACGGTGGGTCTGCTGCATGGTAAAATGCCTGCTGAGCAAAAAGAGCAGGTGATGTCATCCTTCCGAAGTGGTGATCTGCAGGTATTGGTGGCCACTACCGTCATCGAGGTGGGAGTGGACGTGGCCAATGCGAACATCATGGTCATCTACAATGCCGAGCGCTTTGGCTTGGCGCAGCTTCACCAGCTACGGGGAAGAATTGGTCGGGGTGAGTTTAAAAGCTACTGCATTCTCGCTACCGATGGCAAATCACCCGACGCGATGGAAAAACTTCAAGTGCTTGCCGATACCACAGACGGATTTAAAATAGCGGAGGCGGACCTGCGTTTGCGAGGACCAGGAGACCTTCTGGGTACAGCCCAGAGCGGCCTTGCTGACCTGCGCTTTGTCGAGTTTTTGGCAGATGCCGAGCTTATTCGTCAGGCAAGGGCGCTTGCTGAAACGGTCTTGGAGAAAGATCCCATGCTGGACCAATCTCCCGACTTACTCAGCTTGATTGAAGATGGTGAATTTGAAATTTGAAGGGCCTGCTGCGTTGGATGCTAGCGCTCAAGAATCTCAACTTCATAGCCATCAGGGTCGGTTACAAACGCCATTTTCCGATCTCCTGAGGTGAACTTTCCACGCCATTGCTCTGGCCATATCTCGATGCCGTCTTGTTCGAGTTGGTCGCAATACTCAACAATGTCGGCTACACCTAACGCGGTGTGCATAAGATCCTCGGGAAAGGTGACATCAAAACCAGGTGAATAGGTGAGTTCGAGAAAATGATCGTTCCCAGGCAGGTGCAGAAAAGCAAGCTGGTTGCCCTGAGGGGATGTTTTTTGTTCGCCCAATTGGAAGCCAAGCTTTTGGTAAAAGTCGATGCTGGCCTGTGGGTTAGAGACGCGGATGCGTGTGTGAAGGAATTTGATCATGCTTATTTCTGAATGGGTGAGGTCGATGCGTCAAGTGGCAGGTAAAAAATGATTGGCATGCGCCAGATTGGATCATATGTTTCCTGATATGAAGAATTCTATCAAATTGGTTTTAGCGTTGGTTGGTGTGGCTTTAATGGCACTGAGTTCATGTAACACGGTTGCTGGATTTGGCCGTGACATCCAAGGTGCTGGCGAGGCGATTAACAAGTCAGCCGACCGTTAAGATTAGCGACGTCAAATCAGCGGCGTCAATGGCATTTGGCAGTATTAAGCTGCAGATTAGTTGGATACAAGGTGGTGTCCTGCCGGGGTCCACTTTGCTCAGTTAGGGGCTGGCATGCCTGCCGAGCAATATTTGGTCGCCATGTTTGGGCGGCAAATAGCCCACCCTTGTTTTTGCTAGAAGTTTAATTGCTAGCGAGTTAAGCCTTGGCTTTGCCTTTACCCTTGCCCTTACCTTTGTTGGTGGGTTTCACGGGTGTAAAGGTAAGCTCTTCTGCATCCTTTTTACGTGTTACCTTGACGGTATCACCTTCCTTGATGTCTGAGCGGAGCAAGGCTTCAGCAAGCGGGTCTTCCATATAGCGCTCTACGGCTCGACGCATAGGACGAGCTCCGTAGTTAGGATCATAACCTTTATCCATGAGAAGTTCGCGAGCAGTTTTATCCAATTTGAGGGCAATGCCTTTTTCCTGAAGTCGGGCGATGAGTTTTTTGCTTTCGAGGTCGACGATGACATTGAGGGCCTTTTTCTCCAGCATGCGGAAAACCACTACATCATCGAGACGGTTGAGGAACTCTGGCTTGAATTGCTTTTTCGCCTCCTCGAGGATCTTCTCTTTCATGCCGTCAAAGTCGGCTTCGTCTTCCTGCATGGCACCAAAGCCTAAGGAAGACTGGCGCTTAATGCTCGAGGCCCCCGCATTTGAGGTGAGGATGATGATGGTATTTCGGAAGTCGATCTTGCGGCCAAAGGAATCCGTTACCATGCCTTCCTCCAAAATTTGGAGAAGGAGGTTCATGACGTCTGGGTGGGCTTTTTCGATTTCGTCAAATAGCACAACAGAGTAAGGCCGGCGCCTGACAGCTTCTGAGAGCTGGCCACCTTCTTCATAGCCGACGTAACCTGGAGGCGAGCCGATAAGACGTGAGGTGGAGAATTTTTCCATGTATTCCGACATATCAATCTGGATGAGAGACTCGGGGTCACCAAACATGAATTCAGCGAGGTTACGGGCGAGGTAGGTTTTACCGACACCGGTAGGCCCAAGGAAAAGGAAGGAACCAATGGGTCGGCGCGGGTCTTTCAGGTCGGCGCGTGAACGCCTTAAAGCCTTGGAAATGGTGATGACAGCCGTATCCTGGCCGATCACATTGTTTTTGAGCAGCTCTTCCATCTTGAGAAGCTTCTCGGCTTCTTTTTGCTCCATGCGCTGGAGAGGCACGCCCGTCCACTTTGAAATAACAGCCATGATTTCGTCTTCGCCTACTTCGACGATAGTTTCTTCACTCTCGGCTTTCCAGGTGGCTACGATATCCTCAAGTTCTTTTTTCGCCTGCTTTTCGGCATCGCGCATGGAAGCGGCTTGTTCAAAGTTTTGATCGTTGATGGCGGCTACCTTGTCAGCCTGGATTCCCTCAATCTTGACTTCGAGGTCTTTCACTTTGGGCGGTCTTGTCATCTGGCCGATGCGGGCGCGTGAGCCAGCCTCGTCTAGAACATCAATGGCCTTGTCTGGTAGATAGCGATCGGAGAGGTAGCGTGATGAGAGCTTAACAGCTGCATAAATGGCCTCCGGAGTGTATTTGGCTTTGTGGTGTTCCTCATACTTGAACTGGAGTCCCTCAAGAATGGCGATGGCATCTTCTTGTGAAGGTTCCTCGACCTTGACCTTTTGAAAGCGCCGCTCAAGGGCTGAGTCTTTCTCGATGAACTTCCGGTATTCGTTCATGGTGGTTGCCCCAAGACATTGTAACTCAGCGCGCGAGAGGGCAGGCTTGATGATATTGGAGGCGTCCATTGCACCCTCTGCGGAGCCAGCTCCTACGATGGTATGAAGCTCATCGATGAAGAGGATGATGTCCCCGGCTTTCCGAATTTCATCCATAACGGCTTTGATGCGTTCTTCAAATTGACCGCGGTATTTTGTGCCGGCGACCATCAGGGCCAAGTCAAGCGTGACAACACGGCGGTCACGCAGAAGCTCAGGTACATTACCGCTGGCAATTTCCTGAGCAAGTCCCTCGACAATGGCCGTCTTGCCAACACCAGCCTCACCAATAAGCACTGGATTGTTTTTAGTGCGGCGGCAGAGGATTTGGATGACACGCTCGATTTCTGATGAACGACCAATAACGGGATCAAGCTTATCTTTTTTGGCAAGTTTGGTCAGATCGCGGCCAAAGGCTTTGAGCGCTGGGGTTTTACTTTTTCCTTCGCCTTCACCTTGAGCTTCAATTTCACCTTCATCTTCAAAGTCTTCAAACTCATCACCAAGATCGTCTGGGTTGAAATTAGGATCAATCTCCGCGAGGATTTCCTGCCGAGTTTGGTTGATATCGACATTGAGGCTGGTGAGTACACGGGCAGCGACACCTTCACCTTCACGCAGTAGGCCTAATAGAATATGCTCAGTGCCCACGTATGAATGATCGAGCTGTTCCGCTTCCTTGTTTGACAGGGAGAGAACTTTTTTGACACGAGGGGTGTAGGGGATGTTTCCCGAAATTGTGTTGTCAGGACCGGAGCCGACTTGTTTTTCAACTTCAATGCGCACTGTCTCCAGGTCGAGTCCCATGTTTTGTAATACGCTTACAGCGACTCCTTGCCCAAGCTTAATGAGACCCAGTAAAATATGTTCGGTGCCGACATAGTTATGGTTAAAGCGGTCTGCTTCTTTGCGTGCCAAAGCGAGAACTTGTTGGGCTCTTGGAGTGAAATTATTCATGATTGATTCGGGTCCGTATGAGGATATTAGAGGATGTTAGCTGTGAGCTATGAATGGGGTGGTATTCTGGTTTTAAATTAAGAAGTTATGAAATTTATAACAGGGGAAGAGAGACTTTGCAACCTGCTACGAATAATTTCCGCGCGCATGGTGTCCCTTTCTTCGGGTGCCAATTTACGTTCAGCCTTATGTTGAAGGTGGGCAGGCTCGATGTCCATCAATAAAGAGTCACAAAGCTCCATGGCTTGCTTTGGGAAGCACCCCATGTCACTGCCTAGTCGAACTAAGGACAAGTGGGTTAGGGCTTCCTTGGAATCAATAACGTAGGCGTATTTTAGCTGGCCATAGGCGCGGGAGATCTTGTCCGCCAGCATTTGTGGGTCCTCTTCGAGAAGTTTGCTACGGGCATTACGCTCTTGTTCTCTAACTTGCTGAATTACCCGCTCGAGTCTACTCAGAATATCCTCTTCTGATTCACCGAGTGTTGATTGATTAGAAATTTGGAAAAGATGCCCAAGTGATTCGGTGCCCTCACCGAAAATACCTCGCACGGCTAGTCCCAGCTTCCCGACTGCTTGGATCACCTGACCAATGTGATCACTGATGACAAGTCCTGGCAGATGAAGCATAGCAGAGGCACGTAGGCCAGTGCCTACATTGGTAGGGCAAGCGGTGAGATAACCGAGCTCATGGTCAAAAGCATACGGTAGCACTTGCTCGAGCTGCTTATCGACATTGGCAATCAATTGGTATGCCTCACGTAAGTGCAGCCCGGAGCGTATCGATTGCAGGCGTAGATGATCTTCCTCATTGATCATCACACTGAGTGTTTGGTCGCGATTGACGACGATGGCACTGCCTTCACTTCGCGCAGCCTGCTCGCGACTGATGAGGTGGCGTTCCACAAGGACTTGTTTTTGAACCGATGAAAGCTCACTAAGCTGATGGGAGAAGGCGTCTTTCATCTCCGGCAGGGTTTCGATCTTGTCGCGCAGCTCCGGAAGAATTGCAATGCGCTCGTTCTTGCGCGCCCAGCCCGGAAAGGGTGCGCCGGTGATATTACGTGCAAGGCGAATACGGCTGGTGAGAACGATCGCGCTGTCTGTGTCGGCACCGGTCATCCAGTCGGCGGGATGCTTCATGAGTGTAGAAAATCGCATCATGGCTGGCTAGTTGGTTCGGGTGGGGTAGTTTCTTGCGATGAAATTTTGTCCATCTCATCACGCAGGGCGGCAGCCTTTTCATAGTCCTCGGAGCTTATCGCGGCATCGAGCTTTTCCTGAAGCTGCTCGAGCTCTTGGCGCTCTTTGAATGCTTGGAGCATGCCCTCGGGAACTCTGCCAGCATGGCTGGTGCCTTTGTGCATGCTGCCGAGGTTGTTTTTTATTTCTTCTCGGAAAAAATTATAGCACTCACTACAGCCCAGGCGGCCCGTTTTCTTGAGGTCATCAAAGGCAAAGCCGCATCCTGGACAGCAGCGGTTTGGCTGCTTGTCGGTGGCAGCTTCTATTTTTGGCACGCCTTTCGGTAAGGCTTTATGCTTGGATGAATCTCCTTGCTTCTGAATGTCCTGACTGCCCAGCAAGAAGCCCTCAGGGTCAGTTATGCCTTGTTCACTGGCACAGGATTCACATAGGCAAGTTTTCTTGCCGATGCCGTCAATAATCTGAGTGTAAAAGACGGTAGCTTTGTTATCGCAGTGTTCGCATTGCATTGCTGTGTTGATGGTAGACTGGCGATCGAGAAATGCGAAAGGAAAAGCATTTGCTGACGGTATTTTTTTTGCGAACTGTTTTTAGCATGATGACTAGACGGCTTAATGGCGAAAACGCCGTCTTGCAAAATGGGGTTTTAAACGGCAGTCTAATCGACATCATGTGCTGGTTCTGCTCCGTGATGACATTTTAGGAAATTTAGATGAATATTTTTGGTCACATTGCGTCAAAACTGATGAAAGGGTTTGTTTCATCGACGCCTGTCTCGACTCCGATGTCGATATTGGTGCCATGTGCAGGCCCTTTTGGAGAACTTGCTATGCAGGCGGATGGGGGTGCTCAGTCTCACCCAGAGCAAGCTTTAGCAGGTAAGTCCGCATCTAGACCCAATCATCCGTCACCCAACCATTCCAGTCCAGAGCCCAATGAAAGCAAAGACGAACAAAATGCCAGCGCAGAGGAGGATGCTCAATGGGTTAAGCAAGCCAAGACGGGCAATACGCGTGCATTCGATCAGCTTGTTACTAAACACCGGGGGAGAATTTACGCTATGATTTACAACATGGTCAAAAACGATGCCGATGCTTGGGATCTTTCTCAGGAGGCTTTTATCAAAGCATGGAAGGCGCTTCCTAAGTTTGAGTCGCGCGCTCGTTTTTCTACCTGGCTTTTCAGAATTAGCCACAATGTGGTGTATGACTGGATGCGCAAGCGCCGCATTCAAGGAGATGGTGAGCTCAATGATGAGGTGTTTGATGTTGGCAAGATCGATCTCGGCGCGCCGACGGCACCTCAGCAAGGTCAACGCCCTGATCAAGTCCTCGAGCAGAGGGAGCTTCGGCAGCGTATTAACCAAGCACTCGATAAGCTCTCAGTCCAACACCGCGAGGTCGTTGTGCTGCGTGAGGTGCAGGGCTTGGACTACAAGGAGATTGCGGAGATTATCGGTAGCTCGCTCGGCACGGTGATGAGCAGGCTCTATTATGCACGGCAAAAACTCCAACAGCATCTTCAATCTGAAATCTAATAACTAAAAGCTGAAAAAAGACATGAAAAGACAACATAATCAAGCACCTGACGAAGCGATGCTCACTCTCTGGATAGACGGTGAGCTCAATGGTGATGAACTAGCACGGGTCGAATCATGGGCACAGGATCATCCTGAGCTCTTGGCTGAGCGTGATGCGGTGAGGGCGATGCAGTCAAACATCCAGGCAAATATGCCCGCTAGTGTTGAGCCTCCATACGCCGATTTTTTCAACCAGCGTATTTTGCAGGCTATCGAAAACGAAAAGGCAGAGTCTGCCGCCAGCGTAAGATCGACCGGTTCTCAATGGATGGGTAGCAAATTCAACAAATGGCTAGCGCTTCCAGCCGCTGCAGCTGCAATGGTGATGTGTTTTTATATGGGCACTCAAGTGAGCCATATGCCAGAGTCGGTGGCGCCGATAGCTGCAGTCTCTGCCGAACCTGCAATTTACATGCCCGATGGGGATGTCAGGGCCAATATATTCAGCTCTGATGATAACGGCGCGACGGTGATCGTGCTCGAGGGTCTCGAGGATATTCCAGATGATTTTGAAATTGTCGGTGAACCTAGGCATAGCAGGAGTGCTTCATCGCGAGCAGTGATGGGGAATACAGAGATGATCTTCTGATGCCGTCGAGCCGACCTTATGACTTTATTCACACTCTCCAATCCGGCCCACAATCCTAACACCATGATGATCCGATATTTAAGCCCTGTTTTCATGGCTGTTTTGTTGCCGAGCTTGTTACTAAGCTCAGCACTTGCCGAGCAGAGTCACTCCGACAAGGGCAAGGAAATCGTTGGTAAAATCAAGGCCTCACTCTATCTCGGCAGCGATAGCGCGCCTGAAAAATGGGCAGAGAAATACGCGCTTGTTGAAAAAGAGGTGACCGGACAACTGCGCGGCATCCAACAAATGAGATTCCAGCACTACCGTAAACTGGGTGCTGATATCCAGCCAGTTTTCCGCAGTTATGAGAACTGGTTGGCTCCCCTAAAGCCATCTGAGGAGATTCTTTTAAGCTTTGAGTCCCGTGGGCGCTCTGACGATGGTGGTTTGCGTCTTGATCTTGAATTTTGGCAGCACCGGCGCAAAATTATGCAGATGAACCCGGTCTTACACGCCGACAAACCCTTGCTCATTCTTGGTCCACGTTGGCGCGGGTGTAGCTTGATCATCGCGATTGAGCTTATAGACTAAACCCTCCCATTATCATGATTATGAGAACTGCCTTTATTCGATCTCTTGCGGTGTTGTTTTTGATGACCTTGGCCGCGGGTTCATCTCTGTATGGGGCAGACGGTCTCAGCTTTGCCGAAAACCGCATCGAGGTCTCGGTAGCTCCAGAGGCGAAGACGGTAACGGTGCCCTATTTTTTTGCCAATAATACGGACCGCCCCATCACGATCAAACGATACGACTCCGCTTGTTCATGCCTCAGTGCTAAGGTCAAGGGGGGCAAGCTGAGCTACCAGCCAGGTGAGCAAGGAGAAATCAGGGTGGTCTTTGAGCTGGGAACTTTTTCGGGATTGGTGGAAAAAACCGTGCTCATCTGGACAACGGAGGACGACGACAAGGAGCCATCCTCGATCCTCTCTGTGGTCATCAATATCCCCGTGCTTTTTGAGGTCAATCCAAAGACAAGCTTCTGGGAGCAGCACGGAGAAGGCCTAGCACAGGTGATTGAGCTCAAAATTAATGGTCCCGAGCCCATACACATATTAGAGCACGGCGCTAGCAACGAAAATTTTGACTATGAATTAAAGACGATCAAGGAAGGGTTTGAATATCAATTAGTCGTTAAACCAAAGGACTCAAGCACTCCCGCTTTTGGGATGATCAAGCTGACGACGGACTCTTTGATACCGCGTTACCGCAGACAAATGGCATTTGTTTGTGTCCGCAGGCAGGCTGCCCCTGCCCCTACTCCGCCTGCCACTCCTTAGAGGTCCGCGCGTCCGATTTGATAGATGAGGCTTGTTGATTTAACGTCTCAGCTTTTGGCCACTCCCAGCCGCTACTGTTGACGACCTCACTGAGTTCAATATAGGGATGCTCAGGGTGTGTGGTATTCCACTTGAAAGAGAGAATGCAATATTTTGAGGTGGTGTAGGGAAAGCTCTTGCCGCTACCGACATGGCTCATCAAGGGGGAATTTTTACTCAGGTATGCATTGAATTTAGCCGGGTAATAGGGGTGGGTTTTGACGGTGAAGCGTATCAGCGATTGTCTGATTTCAGTTGGAAGTTCATTTGCAAAATCAGAGGTGCGTGCCTCAGCAATACAATGAAAAGTCGCCGCTTCAGGGTTTGGTTTGAGTGCATATTCAGCAAGTTTGTTGTCATAATGCTCAAGAAAAGCATCAGCGTTAATCAGCGGTGGATGTTTGCCGATACGTTCTACCAGTAAGACGAGGAGATTCAGCCGATTACCATCATGAGCTGGGTCTTCGAATTTCACCATATACAGGTGCTCAACCATGTTAGTTTCTGCTCCCGAGCGAGTTTCTAGTAAGCGGACAGATTTGACCGGCTTAAAGGGGCGTGCGAGACTAGTGCTCTGCATCTCATTGGGTAATCTTGTGCCCTTGAGAAGGTAGGGAAGCCTCTCATCGAGCGTCTTGGTTGCAAGAAAGGCCTCAATATTTTCGTCCGCAAGGTAGCTTACTGTAGGCACTGGTGCTGGCTCGGGCTTCGATGAAGGGCTTTGCTTTTGCTTTTGCTTGGGCGCGGAAGGCGAGAGCTTAAGCTCGGGGAACTCACCTTTTTCCATGATATTAGCCATGATCGGATTTACCTTTCTGGCCTGCGTTTCTTGGACAGGTTTCTTGGGCTGAGTGGAGGCAATCACGGGCGGCTCACTTGTCTTGCTTGGGACCTTCTCGGCCAAGGGTTTTTTCACAGTACCAGATTCGAGTTGGCTCTCCGGTTTTACTGGATTGCTTGATGCTGGCTGAGCGACAGATTCTTGTTTTGCGCTAGTTATCGGTTCAGCAGTTTTTGGTATGGAAGCTATGGGCTCATCAGATTTAGCTTCCGTCTCAGGAAGAGACACCATCACAGAGGTGTTCGGGCTGGGGGCAGTGGGTTTTTCCTGCTCCTTGATAACTGTCTTGAAGGAGTTTTGATAATTGCGGAGATCAACCATGCCTACTAAGTGCAGAACCGCCAATGCAACGACGCTGGCAACTGCGGCAAAAGCGGAAGGAACAACAAATCTAAATAAACGTGGTCTGCTTGGCCGAACGCTCTCATGGCTGAGCTCTGGAGCAGAAGCCTCCAGTATAAAGCCACGACACTTGATTTTCGGTTTATCGACGGGCTCATCAGCCTGTGTTGATTGCCTTATTAATTGAGCCGTCGCCCGTATTGTCGTCGCTGGGATGTGCTCGGGTAGTTTTTTGGGCGGTAGAGTCGCGATTTCAGCTGGTGGGGTAAGCAGAGCTACGGGCGGGGTTGCAGGCAGGACTGCAGCTGCAGGTAAAGGTGCCGTAATGCTGCTGTTGCAGTTGGGACACGGCCCGCTGACTCCAGCCATGGCAGCAGGCACTTGAAGTTTGCAGCTGCATGACGAACAAAGAAAGTCGATGGTGTCGAGTTCGGACATTTGATGAGAACACCGGCTTGTTAGCTAGCGCTAATATTTTACCTTCTTAAAATACAATGTCAATCGGACATCTTCTGCAAGCAGTCCGTTTTCAAAGGGTCTGAACAAAAAAGTCCGGTCTGAATGCACTCGTGAATTGCCAACGGCACCTTGCTCATTAGACTCGCTCCACTGCTACTCACCATGTCCACCCATCCCTTCGTCCATCTACATGTCCACAGTGAGTATTCTACGCTGGATTCTACCGTGAGGACCAAGGAGCTCGTAGCCGCGGCTGCGAAGCTTGAAATGCCGGCTGTGGCGATGACCGATCATGGCAACCTCTATGCGGCAATTGAATTTTATCAAAATGCGCTTGCCGCTGGAGTTAAGCCAATCCTTGGCTGTGAGATCTACCTCGCTCCCGCGTCATTGAGTGATAAAAAAGAGGTGCCAGGGCGCAAGAATTCAACACACCTGACACTGCTGGCTAAAAATGAAACGGGCTGGAAAAACCTCGTTAAGCTTGTCACCATTGGCCACCTCGAAGGCGAATACCTGGGCGAACCAAGAATTGATCGGGAGCACCTCGCCAAGTATGCTGAAGGCCTAATTTGTCTGAGTGGTTGCATCAATGGAGCCGTCAATGAATGGCTTCATCGTAACGATGTCGATGGCGCTCGTAAGGAGATCATTGGCTTGCGCGATGTTTTTGGTACCGATGATTTTTATCTGGAGCTCAATGATCAAGGGCTTGAAATCCAGCAGCAAATCAATCAACAGCTGAAGAGTTTTTCAGAGGAGCTAGGCCTGAAAATGGTGGCTACCAATGATGTCCATTTTCTCAATAAAGAGGATGCTGAAGCTCAGGATGTTCTGCTCTGTATCGGAGAAGGTAGGCTGCTGCTGGACGAAAACAGAAAGCGCTACCCCGCTGAGCATTATTTCAAATCGGGAGAAGAAATGAGAGCCCTCTTTGCTGATTTTCCGGGGGCCTGTGATGCAACTCTGGAGATTGCAGAGAAGTGTAACATTGAGCTTAAGCTAGATCCGACGAGCTCAGAGAAATACCCACAATTTGATGCGCCTGATGGCACTCCACGTGAGGAATATTTCCGCAAGGTTTGTTTTGAGGGCCTGGAGTCGCGATATCCAGCAGATAAATTAGCACAGCTTGCCGAGCAAGAGAACGTCTCTACCGATGAAATGATGGAGGTTCTCAATGAGCGGCTTGATTATGAAATCAAGACCATCAACGATCTTGGCTTTGCCTCCTATTTCTTGATCACAGCTGACTTTATTCAGTGGAGTCGCGATCAAGATATTCCTGTGGGCCCAGGACGTGGATCTGCGGCTGGCTCTCTGGTCGCTTATACGATGGGAATTACCGATATTTGCCCGATGCGATTTGGGCTGCTCTTCGAGCGATTCCTCAACCCAGAGCGGGTCAGTCCTCCGGATGTTGATATTGATTTTTGTCAGAGTCGCCGCCCTGAGGTGATCGAGTATGTTCGACAAAAATACGGAGAGCGCTCCGTTTCTCATATTATCACCTATGGTACTTTGGGCGCTAAAAGTGTGATTCGCGATGTGGCGCGGGTGATGGGTGTCAGCTATGGCGATGCCGATATGCTGGCCAAGATGATTGAGACCAAGCCAGGGATCAAACTTCAAGATGAGTTTAAGGAAAAGCAAGAGCTGCGTGATGTCATCGAGAACAGCTCAACTTGGCAGGAGCTTTGGAGCCATGCGGTCAAGCTGGAAGGCTTGAACCGCAACACCGGCGTGCATGCCGCGGGAATCGTTATTGGTGACAGGGCTCTCGATGAGCACTGTGCGCTGACAAGGGGCAACGAAGGAGAGGTGGTCACCCAGTGTGATATGAACGCCATCACCGAGGTTGGCTTGCTGAAGATGGATTTCCTAGGGCTCAAAAACCTGACGGTTATTCATGATGCTGTTGGGCACATCAGGCAGCACACGTCTGACTTCGACATCAACAACATCTCTCTTGATGACGAGCCCACGCTGCAACTCTTGAACCGTGGCGAAACCATGGGTGTATTCCAGCTTGAATCAGGAGGCATGGTTGAAACCTGTCGAAAATACGGCATACAGAAGATTGATGATATCATTGACCTTTTGGCACTCTATCGCCCGGGTGCCATGGACTATATTGACCAGATGATTGAGGTCAAAAAAGGCATTAAGCCTGTGGCCTACGAGCACCCCTTATTAGAAGAGATCTGTGGAGATACCTACGGGGTTATGATTTACCAGGAGCAGGTGCAGAATGCGGCCAAGAGGCTTGCGGGATACACTCTCGGTGGCGCTGATATTCTGCGGCGCGCGATGGGTAAAAAGAAACCCTCAGAAATGGCGAAGCAGCGTGAGATCTTTGTTGAGGGTAGCAAGGTCACTAACGACATTGATGCGGAGCTCGCCAACAAAATATTTGATAAGATTGCTGGCTTTGCCGGTTATGGATTTAACAAATCTCACTCTGCGTGTTACGGCCATATCTCCTACTGGACAGCATACTTAAAGGCGAACCACCCAGTCGAGTTTGTGTCCGGCCTGCTCTCAAATGAGCTCAACAATACCGATAAAATTGGAGTCTTTATATCGGAGTGTCACCGCATGGATATTGAAGTGCTACCGCCCGATATCAATCAATCGCAGTTGCGTTTTTCTCCTGAGTTGACGCCCTCTGGAAAGATGGCCATTCGCTATGGACTCGCGGCTATTAAAAATGTCGGAGAGGGTGCTATGGCGACAGCGATTGCCGAGCGTGAGCAACATGGAATCTTTGATAATTTAGACGATTTCTCCAATAGATTGGATTCAAGGAGCGTGAACAAGCGCATCCTAGAAAACTTGGTCAAGGCGGGAGCCATGGACTGGACCGGAGAGACACGTGCGGGCATGTTTGCGCGTGTCGAGCAGGTGGTAGCATCAGCGAGCTCAGCGCAGCGAGATAGGGCTCAAGGCCAAGACTCATTGTTTGATACCATGGACTTTGCTGGCGCGGTGCAAGAATCCGATCAAGGTCACGCTGGTGCTGATGCCCAGGAATGGCCTAAAGATGAGCGTCTAACAAACGAGAAGGAGCTGCTTGGCTACTACACAAGTGGCCACCCCTTGGATAAATACCGAGCGGCAATCGACGCAGGCCGCTTTGAGAAAATCGGCTTGCTCGACGAACTGGATACTAAAGATAAGCGCACACGCCACTCATTTGCGGGCATGATTCGTTATGTAGAGCACAAGGTTACTCGCGCGGGCAAACCTTTTGGCGTTATTCATATCGAGGATTTCACAGGTAGCTGCGAGGTGGTCTGCTGGTCAGAGAGTTACAGCCCTGCACGTGAAGCGGGCATATTAATGTCCGGCAAGGTTATCCGTCTCAAGGCAAGCATCAAGGTGGATGACCGCACCGAAACCTTAAGCCTGACGGGATCCCAGATTAAAGAGCTTAAAGCTCGAAAAAGCAGCCAAAATGCATCCGTGCAAGTCAATCTTTGGCTAGCGAGGCATACCAAAAGTGATTTGGAATCCATCCGTAATATTCTTGTAGAACACCCAGGTGAAACCCCTGTTGAAATTCATCTTCAGAGTGGCACGGGCAAGCGGGCCACCGTGCAAGCGGGAGAGAACTTCAGAGTGAACAAGTCCGCGGCTTTAGACAAAGCGCTTGCGAAGTGGACAGAGTGAATGCGCCCGCAAGCTTACCGTTGAGTATATTGAACTACAGCTTGCATGCCGTAGTAGCGATATTGACCGATAATCTGATATTCCGTCAGCTTGTTTTCCCACTGTGGACCTGAGCCGATATTGTGGACAACCCACTTTTCATGCTTACGATTACCGGGACCAGGAACAACGATGCCGACATGGGTGTCACCGTGAGGCAGTCTCCAGACGATAACATCTCCATAACTCGTGTTTTCTGCGATGGCATCCTCGCTCTCGATAGGGATTTCTTTGCCGTGTCGGCTGAAGAAGCGTTGCAGGTTGGGGACACGTCTGTGATCAATGTTGGCGTCAGGCTGATTTAAGCTCCAGAGCTGAGGGTAGATTCTGAAATTGAGCTGCATGTCTTCATGCACAAGCTTTTGAAGATCGGTATCTAATGCGCGGTAGCTGCGAATGACGAGATCCGTGCATACGCCCTTATCACTCGGAATATCGCCCATCGGGAAGCTGATATTGTAATAAGCATCATCGTAGGTGATATCTTCGTGCGTGCGCAAGAGCGCCGCTGCGGCAAGCCGATTACCGAATCCGCTGTGCTGCTCAAGCCAGGATACCGTTTCGTCCACCTTTAGTTCCGTAACGGGAGCTCTGTCGGCTAAGACCTTGGTGATGAGTGGGTGAGATGCGATACCTACAGCCGTGACAACAAGAAAAACCATCAGCCAGCCGCCACCCCATGATTTGCGCACAGGTTTTCTTGGCCGAGGACCAATATATTCAATGGTATGCATGTAAGGTGAGCTTGAAAATACGGTGGATTTGCGTCGATTTAGTGTCCGAGAAAGGACAAGGTCTTCACAACATATTTAAGGAATACTTACCAGTTTATTTCATTAATGTCGAATAAATGTCACACTTTCTTTTCCCAAAGGCCCTAGAAAGGGTGAAAAGCGCCCTCAGCTTGGAGCATTAATACACTGGCAGGATCGTCTTTATGAACATGCAACGAGATAAGGTAACTGGGTTTAGTCTCGAATTAGCTTTGGCAAAATTGTCGGAGATGCACAGATTGAGCTATGCGGATTGATCAACAAAGGGAGCAGCTATGCTGGGAGGGGCACGATCCCAAGTGGTCAATGGTGGACCGAGATTGGCATGGTCAGTCTGTAGCTGTGCCCGCCACCTTTGCTCTGGGGATGGACCGCACCCATTTATGGTTTTCAGCAGCGAGGGAGAAGTGCGCTTTGATTTCTCCAGATGCGGAACCTTGTGAGTTTGCCGAAGCTCTGTGGCGCTATGATGTTGCTGAATTGTTTATCAAAGATGCACATTCAGATCGTTATCTTGAATTCAACCTCGCGCCCAATGGTGCGTGGTGGAGCGCTGAGTTTGTTGGCCCACGTGTCAGGGCTTGCACCGAGGACATTCCGATTGTCGGCGTGAAAACTTATTCCAAGACTTCTGCCGACGGTTACTGGCAGGCAGCGGCATCCATTCCGCTGTCCTTTCTTAAATCGGATTTTAGTTTTGGTCAGGGAAGCAGAGTCAATGTCACCTTCATCGTTGATTCTCCTGAGCAAAAATTCTTATCGATTGCGGCATTGCCCGGAGCCAAGCCGGACTTTCACCAGCCGGAGTATTTTAAAGAGGTGGAATTGATCGGGTGATGTGCTGGCTGATAGGGTGGCTGACAGGGTGGGGAATGCTCAGTGAGTTGTGCGGCCAATAATCTGTCTTACAAGTTGAATAATAACTTGTAGTTTGTTACGGTGACCACTCCGATGGCATCTGATTTACAAGATAGGCTTGAGCTCGCATTGTTAGCATCCAACGAAGGAGTCTGGGACTGGTATGTGGGTGCCCGTGAAATTTACTACTCGGACCGTGTGCTTGATTTTCTTGGCTACCCTGCGGACAAGGCGCCCAACATTATTCTCCAAGCGAGGAGATATTTTCACCAAGATGAGCTGTCCGAGTTAAGGGACACCTTTAAGAAGATTGTCAGGAAAAATGGGGATGACACCTTGGCGCATGATTGCCGCTATTTGCATCCGAATGGATCGTGGCGATGGCTCCGAATTCGTGGGGTAGTGGTTCGAGATGACGATGGCATGGCGTATCGTATCGTCGGCTCCATTATTGATATCTCACAAAGAAAAAATGCGGAAACGGCACTCAAGGAAGAGCGGCATCGATTGCGTGAACTGATCGAGAACATCCCGATTAATGTTTATTACAAAGATACGGAATCGAAGTTTGTGCTCGCGAACAGCTCAACGGCTGAAAAACTTGGGGCCGCTTCTGAGCTTGATCTACTCGGTAAAACAGATCGGGACTTCTTTGACAAAAGACATGCTGACATGGGCCGTAAAGACGAGCTCGAAATCATGGAAACCCGCGTGCCTATGCTTAAGGCACTTCAGAAAGAGACCTACGATGATGGCAAGACGACCTGGGCGGAGACCTCCAAGCTGCCGTGGCTTAATCGCAAAGGGGAGTTATGTGGCACCTTTGGTATCACCACAGACATCACGGCTCTATTCAATGCCCAGAGAGAAATGGGAGCCCTGGCAGATGAGTTGCAGAAGCGCAATGTAGCCATTGAAGAAGAGCTCCAACTGGCCCGGGAAATTCAGCAAGCTTTACTGCCTAAAGAACTAGACGGGTTGATCCTTCAGGACAATCAACGAGAAGTCACCGTAGGCTGTCGTTATTGCCCAGCCTCTGAAATGGCGGGAGACTTTTTTGAAGTCATTCCGATTTCACAACACTGCATGGGCATTCTGCTCTGTGATGTCATGGGGCACGGAGTTAGGGCCTCCCTCGTGGTCTCCATGCTGCGTGGGTTGATGGAAAAAGAACGTGAGTCAGCTACCAGTCCAGAGTGGTTTCTCTATGGGGTCAATGACGGCCTTGTGTCCATCTTCGAGAGGGCAGGGGTAACCTTGTTTGCTACTGCGATTTATTTTGTTATCGATCTCAAAGAAGGAACCCTACAGTACTCCTGTGCTGGCCACCCAGCTCCTATCGTGATCAGGCTCGGCAAAGGCAAGCTGCTGCAACCACAGGACGCGAAGCCAAACCCCGCTCTGGGTTTGATTCCTCAGGCTGTGTTTGCCACGCACACCATCTCTTTGGATGAGATCGATCGGCTACTGGTCTACACGGACGGTCTGCACGAGGTTGAGGATGCGGCTGGTGAGGAATTAGGTATCGAGCGCATTATCACAACGATGGAAAATGGCATCGAAGATGACCTGGAAACCTCACTCGATACCTTGGTGGATTACGCTCGGCGCCATAGTGTTGATGGCGAATTTGGCGATGATGTCTGCCTGTTTGCCATCGATGTCGGATCTGGCTTGTAGGCAGCCCTGTTATCAATAGTTCAGCCCGGCGAGTGACTTAGGCAGGAAGATGCCGTCCTTGCGAATCAACTTTTCGTCGAACCATACCTCGCCCCCACTTCCGTCACCGTAGTCCTTGCGTTGGATCGTCACCATGTCCCAGTGCACCTGCGAGCGGTTGCCGTTGTCGGCTTCCTCGTAGGCTTGGCCGGGGGTGAAGTGAAATGAGCCGGCGATTTTTTCATCAAAGAGAATGTCACGCATGGGTTCTTTGATGCCAGGATGAAAGCCAAGGGCGAACTCACCGATATAGCGTGCTCCCGGATCGGCATCGAGGATCTTGTTAAGCTCCTTGGTCTTGGAGCCGGCTTCGGCTTTGATGATTTTACCCTGCTTGAATTCCAAGTAGATGTTATCAAAGGGGATACCCTGATAGACGGTGGGGGCGTTGTGGGTGATGTGACCTTCGACACTATTCTTAACTGGGGCGGTGAACACTTCTCCGTCGGGAATATTGTAGTTACCTCCGCAGACAATGGCGGGGATATCCTTGATCGAGAAACGCAGGTCGGTGCCTTTGTTTTTGATGTGCACCTGATCGGTTTTCTCCATCAATCGCTTCAGTGCGCGCATCGCCGGCAGCATGGATTTGTAGTCGGCCAGGCAGACGTCAAAGTAGAAGTTCTCAAAGGCTTCTGTGCTCATTCCCGCTTGCTGGGCCATGGCTGAATGAGGCCAGCGTAGTACGCACCACTTAGTATGGTCAACGCGGTGGTTCATGACCTTGCGCATGTGGTTCATCATGGTTTTCATTCTTGCTGCTGGAACGTCACTGGCCTCGCAGATATTGTGAGAGCCTCGAATAGCGATGTAGGCATCCATGTCCTTCATCTCGGAGAGCTGGTGTTTGGCGATGAGTTTGTATTGCTCATCGCTGGCGCCGAGCAGCATTTCCCTGCCCAATAGACCGTGCTCGACCTTGAGCACGGGCACGGCTTTCTTGGCGCGCACCTCTCGTATCAAGGCGATGCCAAGTTCATCGGGCACATCGCAGAGATGAAGCATGACTTTTTCGCCTTTTTTGATATTGGTGGAATAGCGGACAAGCTGGCGAGCGAGCTGGGAGATGCGCGGGTCTTTCATGGCCACAAGATTCAGCCATCTGTGCTCAGGAGTCAAGAGAAGCGATACGCCGTTTAGCTAGCGCGGTCGACCGTCTCTTGACAAAGGCACACAAAAAATAGTTGTTGTGACCTGTTCATTGACTCATTTACGGAATGCTAGATCGACGAGAGAGAGGTATAGTCAATGCGTGAAACCCTATAGAAATGAACCACTCATCTGACATCGTTTCCGAGGCTCTTTTTCAGAGTCTTATCGAACAGCCGCCACTGCTGGCTGATCTGCCGGAGGCAACGACCTTTCCATGCAAGTCACTGGTTTTTCCGGGGGAACCATGCGCATTGAATCTGCAGCAAAAACTCGGGCACCTGTATGAGGATGCGCTGGCGGTGCTACTTGAGTCTACCCCACGATATGATGTCTTAGCAAAGGGCTTACCGATTCGGCAAGATGCGGGGCATACGCTGGGTGAGCTTGATTATCTACTGAGAGATCTTGTGTCTGAGCGCACAATCCACCTTGAGCTAGCTGTGAAATTCTATCTGGCTGTGGAGACGGAGAGCGGCTTGCGGCTACCGGGGCCGGATGCCAGAGATCATTATTTTCGCAAGCTTGAGAAGATGCGCTCACACCAATTGGTACTGTTGGACAAGGTGGATAAATTTCGAGATCTGCTGCCAGAGCCATTTCGTGAGCAGGAGATTGATGTGCAGCAGCTGGTGCATGGGTGTATTTTTAATCATGTGCAGGCAACCGCCCCAGTGCAGGCGGAGTTTCTCAATCCGAATGGACGGCGCGGCAAGTGGCTGCATGTAGGGGAGTGTGCTGAGTATTTTGGGGAGAATAACTTGCTGAAAATTATCCCGAAGCCGCTCTGGCCCGCCCCTATGAAGATCATAGCAGGTTTGGAATTGGAGAAATGGAAACCGGATGAAAAAATGGATCGTTGTGTGATGGTGCTGGCAGATAAGGATCATTGCCCCTATTTCATCGCGCCGAACGGCTATCCTTTCAATCGGGAGGGTCGACCTTGAGGTTTGCATGCTTCACGAGCGGGCAAATTAGAATTGCCTGCAGCATGCCCACCAAGTAGGTATCGGCATGTCCACGGGTAAAGGAACCATCAAACTCGGCGTGCTCGGTTCAGGCTCTGGCTCGAACATGCAGGCGATCTTGGATGCCATTGAGCATGGCTCGCTGGATGCGGAGATCGTGCTGGTGCTCTCTGATAACCCAGAGGCCTACATTCTTGAACGTGCTCAGAAGGCGGGTATCCGCGCTGAGGTGATTGATTGTGGAGGCTATAGCACACGATTCCCAGATGCGTCTCAGGCCGCCGTAGCGGAGCAGCTCAAGTCGGCGGCAGTGGACATCGTCTGTCTGGCGGGGTTCATGCGGCTGGTGAAAGCACCACTGCTGGAGGTGTTCCCTCAGAGAATTCTTAATATCCACCCTTCGATCCTTCCCGCCTATCCTGGGCTGATGGCCTGGAAACAGGCGGTGCAAGATGGGGCTCGTGAGTCTGGCTGCACGGTTCACTATGTGGATGCCGGCATGGACACGGGGCCGACTATTTTACAAGCGAAGGTTCCTGTGTTAGTAGACGACACCGCCGACACCTTGCATGCCCGCATCCAGGTGGAGGAACACCAGCTTTACCCAGACGCCATCCGGCTGGTCTGGAAAGACATCCAATCCAACGCATCAACATCCTAACAAACTAATAATTTATCAACATGGCAAAGAAAACGACGGCGAAAAAATCAACCAAGAAGGCCTCTGCAAAAAAAGCGTGGCAGAAATCCATGCCCAAGGATCAGTTTGAATTCATGCGTGAGGTGCTTGGGGCTCCAAGTCCTATCGGCCTAGAGGCAGCGATGTCCTACGGGGTGCTGAAGCCGTATTTTGAGAAGTTCATGCCGAAGTCCTGGGCGATCCATCAGTTCAAGGGCAATGCCGGTATCGTCATCGACACCCACCCGGGGCAGGACGAGATGACCTCGGCAATGATCATTGGCCACGCCGATAAGATCCGGATGCAGGTGCGTAAGATTGATGCCGATGGCAAGATCTGGGTGAATACAGATTCCTTCCTGCCATGCACGCTGGTTGGTCATGAAGTAAAACTCTTTAGCCAAGATCCTAAGAAGCCCGGCAATTATCGTTGTATCGAGGGCGGCACGATCGAAGCTCTCGGTGCCATCCATTTCTCCGAGCCAGCGCAGAGGACAGGGGACAAGGGACTCAAGCCTGAGATGATGTATCTCGAGCTGCAGATGCATGGGGAAAAGTGTAAGGAGAAGATTGAAGCTCTTGGCATTCGCCCGGGCGACCCGATCATTCTTAACCGCCCAATCAAAGAAGGATTCTCTGACGATACCTATTATGGCGCCTATCTTGATAATGGCTTGGGATGTTTTGTGGTGGCAGAAATTGCTAAGATCTTGGCAAAGTCACCGCTCAAAAACCTGCGTCTGCTCTATACGATTGCAACCCACGAGGAGATCGGTCGTTTTGGTGCCACTGCGATTGCGGGCGAGCTTAAGCCTGACATCCTGATTGGTTCTGACGTCAACCATGACTACGATGCCGCTCCCGGGATTGGCGCCAAGCGCATGAACCCACTTGCGATGGGTAAGGGCTTCAGCCTGACTAATGGCTCGATCACCAGTGAGTATCTCAATACGCTGATTGAGAAAGCCTGCCAGAAAAACAAGATTCCCTACCAGATTGATTTTTCAGGTCGTGATACCGGCACAGACGCGATGGCAGCTTCCTTGGCTGGAGTGGACAGTGCCTCAACTTCGATTGGGTTCCCCATTCGGAACATGCATACGATTTCTGAAACTGGCCATACTGCGGACGTGCTTGCTGCGATCCACGGCATGGTGGAAACCTTCAAAGCCATGGATCAGATGAACCGCGGCAAGGGCATTAGCCGCGATGATCTGAAGAATGGGCATCCACGATTGGATGACGCCAAGATGCTGTAGGGCCTTTCGGTCTTCTAGGCCCTAGGCTGTAACACCTCGTAGCTTATTCGACGGTGACGCTTTTTGCCAGGTTGCGCGGTTGGTCGATGGCGCAGCCTCTGATTCTGGCGATGTGGTAAGAGAGCAGTTGCAGGGCAACAGCGGCCGGAACCACGGAGCTATACTGCGGGCAGGAGGGGATTTCTATGACGTGGTCACAAGCGGCACGTGCTTCCTCGTCGCCCTCGGTGATGACACCGAGAACCGGGGCACTACGTGCCTTGCACTCGGCCACGTTGCTGAGGGTTTTTTCCTGTCCAGGTCCTTCGTTGAGTAGGGCGATGACGGGCATGGATTCCTCTAAAAGGGCAATGGGTCCGTGCTTGAGCTCGGCTGCGTGGTAACCCTCGGCGTGAATGTAGGAGATTTCCTTGAGCTTGAGCGCACCTTCTAGTGCGACGGGATACATATAGCCGCGTCCGATGAAGAAGGCGTTATTGTAGTGCGCATAGTGTGCTGCGACTTCAGCGATCTGATCATTGGTTTTGAGAACCGCCTCCACCAGCTCGGGGATGCGTTCGATTTCTTTGGCTATTTTGATTCCCTGCTCACGTGATAAGCGATGGGCACGGGCAAACTTGAGGGCGATCATCAGCAGGGTAGAAACCTGGCTGGTGAATGCCTTGGTGGAGGCCACACTGATCTCTGGCCCAGCGTGTAAATAGATACCACGGCTGGTTTCGCGTGCGATGGTTGATCCGACAACATTGACAAGGGCGGCAACGAGGGAGCCTTTCTCGACGGCCTCGCGGACCGCCGCGAGGGTGTCGGCGGTTTCGCCAGACTGGCTGATAGCAAGCACCATGTCCCGGCTACCCACGATGGGATTACGATAGCGGAATTCGGCAGCTTGCTCGACCTCGGCGGGGATGGCGGCAAAGTCTTCGACGGCATATTCACCAATCAGTCCGGCATTCATCGAGGTGCCACAACCGACAATGAGTAGGCGCTGGATGGCGACGAGTTCGCGGGGGCTGAGGTTGAGCCCAGAGAGGATGGCCGTGCCTCGGTTGAGGTCGATGCGGCCGCGGATGGTATTACTGATTGCTTCTGGTTGCTCAAAGATTTCTTTAAGCATGTAGTGCTCATAACCGCCTTTTTCCGCCGCGCCTGGCGACCAATCGATTTCTGATGGGGTGCGTGAGACGGCACCTTTATCTAAGCTTCGGATGTCTACCTTGCTGCCCTCAATGCGGGCGATGTCATTATCGTCCAGATAGATGGCTTGGCGTGTATAGGTAATGATGGCGGACGCGTCTGAGGCGACGATGGTTTCATCATCACCAAGGCCAATGACGATCGGCGAGCCACTGCGAGCGACAACCAGCACACCGGGTTCATCCTTGGCCATGCAGGTAATGCCATAGGTGCCTTCCACTTCCTTGAGAGCTGCGGTAACGGCTTCTAATAAGTCGCCTTGATAATGCGACTCCACTAAATGGGCAAGGACCTCTGAATCGGTATCTGATTTGAAGGTGTGCCCCTGTGCCTTGAAACGATTACGTAGATCATTGTGGTTTTCTATGATGCCATTATGGACGAGCACCACACGGCCTTCATTGCCCTCATGCGGGTGGGCGTTGAGTGTGGTGGGTGGCCCGTGGGTGGCCCAGCGAGTATGGGCGATTCCAGTATGTGCTTCAGCGAGCATGCCGTCTTCCTGCTCGACGATCTCAGCCAGGCCAGCAACCTTGCCGCTTTGTTTTCTGATCAGTATTCCGTCGTCGCTGGTGACGGCGATGCCAGCCGAGTCATAGCCACGGTATTCAAGTTTTTTAAGTCCGCTGATGAGAACGGGCATGGCTGCTCGTTTGCCTGTGTATCCTACTATTCCGCACATAATGGTTAGATTCTTGTAATGATGATTGTGTGATTAAGTGATGTCTCGCTTCACCGTTTGGTTTGGCAGGGTCTGTGAGTTGGGGCCAAGTTTACGTCCGGGGTAGATGGCGGTCAGAATGCCGGTGTGGCTGCCGTCACCAACGACGGTGCCGAATTTCCTGCGGCCAGTATCGACAAGTGAATCACGAACTCGGGAGAGGTGGTTGGTTCCATCATGGCGCAGGTTCGAGGTGATGGTTCCGGCGCCAAAGTTGACATCGTTGCCAATGACGGAGTCGCCGACATAGCTGAGGTGGCCAATTGAGCTATTGTTGCCAATGATCGAATTTTTAATTTCTACCGCTTGGCCAATGTGGCAGTCGTTACCAATGGTGGTCGAGCCGCGCAGATAGCAGTTGGGGCCAATCTTGCAGTTGTTACCGATGACGACATTGCCCTCAATGACCACGCCGGGGAGAATTTTTGATCCACTTCCCAGATGGATAATGCCGTCAATGTGAGCGGCGGGGCTAATGTTTCCGTCGTGCTTGGATTCGCTGAGCTGTGCAACCAGCCGTTCGTTGATGGTAATAAACTCCCATGGGAACTGGATGAGGAAAGAGTCCTCGGAGGCGCTTGCCTGAGCAGCGTCTTCGCTGGGATGATCATTGCCTGTCCAAGCTAGAGGTGCACCACTTGCGGAGCGGAGAACGGCTGGAGCTTCAAGTTCACCGAGCCGTTGCCAGTCTTCTTTGGTGACCCACGCATTTTCTGGAAGGTGAGCATCTTTAAGCCCTCGTGCATACTCAGCCTGAAGATCGTGCAGAGTAGATCCTGCGATCAGTTGATTACCTACCGATGAGTTTTTGTGCAATGGCCAGAGGTCGAGCTGGTCAGTAGGATGGATGGTCATAGCAGGGAGAGGTCTGAAGGGAGGAGGAGTTAAGGCCGATTTTAGGCGCCGATGGTATTCTTAATGGCGGCGGCAATGAGGTCTGCTTGGCTTTTTGCAAGTTCCGCATCTGGGCATTCGGTAAGAACGCGAATTTTACGCTCCGTGCCTGAGTAGCGGACAAAGACACGACCTTTGTCAGCAAAGGCGGCTTCGGCGGCTTTGATGGCAGCATCTATTTCCGGCACTTCCTCGGTAGGAGGTTTTTCAGTGACATCAAGGCCCAGAAGAACTTGTGGATAAACCTCCATGCAGTCGGCGAGCTTGGAGAGTGGCTCGCCTTTGTCTCGCATCATGGTAAGTAGCATCAATGCGCTCATGATGCCGTCACCGGTGGTGGCGTAGTCAGAGTAAATGATGTGGCCTGAGTTTTCTCCGCCAAGGTTGTATCCTTTTTCTCGCATGCATTCGAGCACGTGGCGATCTCCCACGCCGGTTGTTTCCAGCTTGATGCCATCCGCAGCGAGGGCGTCGCGCATTCCTAAATTACTCATTACAGTGGCCACCAGTGTATTGCCCTTGAGTTTGCCTTGTTCGTTAAGGGCCTTGGCGCAGAGGCAGAGAATGCGGTCGCCATCAATGACCTCACCATTTTCATCACAGAAAATAACGCGATCCGCATCGCCATCAAAGCAGATGCCAACATCGGCCCCGTGTTCCCTGACCATGGCAGCGGCCTTTTCTGGGTGAAGGGCGCCAACGCCTTCGTTGATGTTGCGGCCATCGGGGTGGACAGACATCTGGATGACCTCGGCTCCGAGCTCTTCAAAGATGAGCGGGCCGACGTAGTAAGCTGCGCCATTGGCGCAATCGACCACAATTTTCAGCCCACTCAGGGAATTGGCTCCTACGGCATTTTTGGTGAATTCGATATAGCGCCCCATGGCATCATCAATGCGGATGGCCTTGCCCAGATCGCCTTCTGGGTGGGGGAGTTCGTCGGCGAGGATCATTTTCTCAATTTCGAGCTCTAGCTGGTCATTGAGCTTATAGCCGTTACTGCCAAATATTTTGATGCCGTTGTCCTGGTAGGGGTTATGAGATGCGGTGAGCATGATGCCAGCATCACATCCCATGGAGCGAGTCAGGTGAGCGACGGCAGGGGTCGGTGCTGGGCCGGTGAGCAATACGCGGGAGCCCTCTGAGACGAGACCGCTAGTAATGGCTGTTTCTAGCATGTAACCGGAAAGCCTGGTGTCCTTGCCGATAACCACCTTGTGGCGGCCGCCACCATTCGACTGCAGAACACGCGCTACAGCACGGCCTACTCTTAAAGCAACTTCAGGAGTGATCGGGTATTGGTTGGCAATGCCACGAATACCATCGGTGCCAAATAACGTTTTATTCATTAAGAATGGTTGATTGTAAGGTTTGGGGCGGTGAACTGCGATGGGGTAGAGGCAGCTTGCCAATCTGAAGTGGAGAAGTAAAGTTAAAGTATTAAGCTAGCCGAGAGCAAAGCTGAGCTCCACAAGGATAGGATTTTTTGTACAAAATGATCATATCGATGACCTTGTGATTAATGCATTCAAAAATAATTCTAGACAAGTATCCTCGAATAGGTATTATGTAATGCGTAATACGCAAAGCGAAATAGCTCGGAAGCTAATCATAAATTATTAAGAAAAATCATATGTCACAGTGGATCACACAACTTCGCAAAGGAATTATTGAATACGCCATTCTGCTTCTCCTTGAGGAGCGCACGATTTTAACTTGAAAAATATCACGTGAGTGAAATATTGACAATGAATGTTGCATATCACCCTGTTTTATCCTGATGATGTGCTTGTTATATCTCAATAATAAACGATCTAGATGAATTATTTTACTAAATGGAGCCTGTTGTTTTCACTGCCTGTACTGCTCATTACTGGGCAAGTCAGCGATGCCGCAGAGTCAGATGCAAAATCGTCTGCTAAACAACTGTCCGAGGATAAGCTTTTGGCGGCGGCTCGGCAGATCGATATCAGGATTAAGAAAATCTATGATAAAAAGAATGCCGAGCAACCAGCTGACGCTAGTGATTCGGTGTTTTTACGTCGTAGTTTTTTGTTGGCTGTTGGGCGGATACCGACCGTTGAAGAGGCCCGTGTCTACCTCGAATCTGATGATCCCAATAAGCGAGTGCTACTCGTTCGCTACTTGATGAACTCAAAGGGGTATGAAAGTCATATGAGCAATTGGCTCATTGATATGCTTCGCGTGCGGGAGAAATTTGAAAATCGTTTTACGGCGGCACCCTATATGGATTGGGTGCGTCAGGCGGTAGCGGATAATAAACCTTATAATGAATTGACCCGTGAGTTGCTCTCAGCTGAGGGAGCACTGTGGGAGAATGGCGCCGTTGGTTACTACATCCGTGACAAAGGAATGCCGTTGGACAACCTATCCAACACCATGCGTCTCTTCTTAGGCACTCGCATGGAATGTGCGCAGTGTCACGACGATCCCTTCAACGATTGGGAGAGAATGGATTTTTTCCGACTTGCCGCATTTACCGACGGGCAAGGGGAGATCAACCGTGATGTATACAACTCAGTATGGAAGAAGGTAAGAGCAGAAACCGAGCTAAGATCACCGACCTACAATCTCTACGATTTTATCGGTAACAACATTTACTACCCCACCTTATCAGGCCCAGGAAAGGGTAGAATCAAGCTGCCACGTGATTACCAATATAATGACGGTGACCCTGGAGAAATGATAGCGGCCAGAACGCCTAAAGATCATTCCTTTGCCAAGAGCTTGAAAATGTCCGATAGGAAGGATGCTGAAGATGGCAGAAAGAATTTTGCAGAGTGGGTCACAGACCCCCAAAATGATCGCTATGTGACCACCATTACCAATCGCATGTGGAAACGCATTGTCGGCACTGGTTTGTATGAGCCTGTTGATGAATATATCGATCCTCGCGAGCACACTTCACCCGAGCTAACCCGCTATCTCAAAGACCTCATGCAGGATCTGAATTATGATTTGCGCGCTTTTCAGCAAATTCTAATGCTCACGCGGGTTTATGCGTTTGCCTCATCAGAGCACGAGCTGATGCCGGGAGAGAAACCTATCTTTGACGGACGTAAAATTGACCGCATGAGTGCTGAGCAATACTGGGATTCGTTGGTGACGATGGTTGCTGGCAACCCTGATAAATTGCCGACTCGCGGAAAGACAAAATACGTTAAATACGGAAAGGCAAAATTGGATATGAAGACTATCCAAAACGAAATCATTGCTATTAAAGACCCCAAAGAATTAAAGAAGTATGGCGACAAATTATTAGAACGTGTGCAAAGCGGCGAAACGGCAGGGTCCAAGCCTAAATCGATGGAGAAGATGGAGAAGATGGAGAAGGACATGAGCATGGAGATGATGTCCAACACCAACAATGGCGGGGCTTTGAAAGGCGTGGCACGAGCATCTGAGCTTAGTTCGCCTGCACCCAACGGTCACGTGTTACAGATGTTTGGTCAGTCAGATCGCCTGCTGCTGGACTCGGCTATTAAAGAAGCCAACACCACTCAAGTATTATCGATGATGAATGGGGCCGTTGAGCAGCTTGTGGTCGCCAACCGTAATGCACATATCTACGAGCTTTCAGAGGGTAGTGTGAAGGACCGCATACGTGCTCTTTTCTACGGGATCCTATCTCGTGCGCCAAGCGAGAGCGAAATGCAGCTCATGGAAACTGAGGTCGAGGAGCGAGATAAAAAAGGCTACCAAAACATTGTCTCAGCTTTAGTCAATTCTCGGGAATTTATTTTTGTCCCATAACCCACATCCAGTGTTAACCAACCAACCCAACCTACAAACTCATGAAATCTGATCTTAATAAAACGGATGAGCTGACTCGTCGTCAGTTCATGGCAAACGCTGCTAAAACTTATCTTGGCGTAGGGCTCTCCCCCATGCTGGGAGCTAGTTTGGCGGGTAAGGCCATGGCCCAGACAGGTGGTAAAAGCCAACCTGCTGAAGCGGTTATCTTTCTCAACATGTATGGGGGAATGAGTCACATTGATACCTTCGATGTGAAACCTGATAATAAAGAAGTGCAGGGTCCTGTGAATGCCATTGGAACGAGTGCGGATGGGATTCAGATCAGTCAGTATCTGCCTAAAACAGCGGCGGTCATGGATAAGATTTGCGTGATTCGCTCGATGAGTAATCAAAATGGTGACCATGCTCGTGGTCAATATATGCTACACCGGAATTATTCGCCTCGGGCTACCATTGTACATCCCACTGTAGGTTCATGGGTGATGAAGGTCAAAGGTCGTAAAAATCAAGACATTCCTGGTTTTGTCACCGTTGGGACGAACGCTGCTAATGCTTCTCCTGGATTTTTTGGGGTTAAGTATGGAGGTATTCCATTGGGCAGGCCTGACGAAGGATTGAAAGACAGTACGATCGCAAGATCGGTTAGTAATGAAGACTTTGATCGTCGCCTTGCGTTAGCTGATGCCTTAAACAAGGACTTTCATAGTAAGCACAACAATACCGAAGCCCGTGCTTACGACGAGCTCTACGACGAGGCCGTTCGCCTGATGAAGAGTGAAGACCTCAAGGCCTTTGATATCAGAGATGAGCCCAAGTCAGAGCGCGAAGCTTATGGTGATAACCCCTTTGGCCAGGGCTGTATGTTGGCAAGGCGCTTAGTGGAACATGGTGTCAGATTCGTTGAAGTGGGCCTAGGTGGCTGGGATACTCACTATGATAACTTTACGGCTGTAGAGTCTCGCTGTAGCGTTCTGGATCAGGCTTATGCAAATCTGTTGATTGACCTAGAAGCAAAAGGGCTTCTTGACACCACGATCGTGGCACTCAGCACTGAGTTTGGCCGAACTCCAAGAATCAAGCCAGATAACAAAAACGGCAGAGACCACCACCCAGGTGCTTACAGTTCATTGCTTGCCGGCGGTGGCATTAAGGGAGGTATGGTATACGGCAGCACCGATGCTGATGGTAATCGCGTTAAAGAAGACAAGGTTTCAACCGAGGATTTCAATGCTACGATTGCACACGGTTTGGGCATTGATACCACCAGTGTATTACTCTCCCCATCTGGTCGCCCCTTCAAAATTGGTGGCAAAGATGGAAGGCCGGTTAAGAGTCTCTACTCATAGAGCACAAAATTCACCATTTTTCACTTGTCAGCACACTCGGGTAGACGTAAGAACTCCCCGCCTCGCAAGAGATGCTGGCCGAGCTAACCTCCGGTCAGGATAAAACCTTTATGGGTAGGTGGCCGAGTGGTTAAAGGCGGCAGACTGTAAATCTGCTCACGTAAGTGTACGCTGGTTCGAATCCAGCCCTGCCCACCATTACTCCCCAGTCCTCCTTGTGAGGACTGGGGAGTAATGGTTTACAGGGTGGCTGGATGAGAACGTAGTTCGAGCGCACAGCGAAGCCCCGCGCATCGCGGGATATTTAAGCCAGGCAAAATCCGGAGGAGGATTTTGCGAAACTAGCACAGTGCCAGCTGAGCTGGCACAATCCAGCCCTGCCCACCGTCACTGAGGCATGAAAGTCAGCTCACGATCTTCCCCCCACGGGTCCCGAGGAGCATTTGTGCATATCGGCACAGCCTGAGCGGAGCGAAGGCAATCCAGCCCAGCCCACCGTCACTAAGGCATGAAAGTCAGCTCACGATCTTCCCCCCCTAGTCCGGAGGAGGAAACTTGCAAGTCAGCACAGTGCCAGCTGAGCTGGCACAATCCAGCCCAGCCCAGTTCACAGCTCCAGCCTCCTTTAAAGTGAACCGAGGATTAGTAAAATGGCAAGGGCTGGCTGGATAAGAGCACCGTCAGGCAAAGACAGATAGAACATCAGTCAACCCACTCTGGCCCGTCCAATTTCGTCACCCCGTAACTGCACTATTGCACGACTCCTACACATGGCTAAGCTCATCCCATGTTAAAGATGAGCAAGGCCTTTGTGGTGCGCATGGCACTGTGGTCAGCATTGATGCTGTATCTCGTCGGCGACTTTTTTCTCTTCAACGGTCCACTGAGAGGCGAGCTGCGGAGGATGTTTCCCTCGAGCGAGGATAAGGTCGCCGAAGCGATGGCTGAGGGTATTTGTGCAAGGGTCTATAATGCACCAATTTACTTGAGTCAGGTCGATCGGCGAGTCACGGAGAGGCTATGGCGCACTGGGCGTGATCCAGAGCGGGTCAGTGAGGTGGAGAGGCAGATGCTGCGCTGGTTGGCGCTGGAGGATCTCATTGCCGAGGCGCTAGTGAGGATCAAGGTGAGGGTCAACATCGAGCAGGCCGAGGTTTCCGAGGTGGAGGTGGATGATGAGCTGGCGAGGTTTGAGAGCCGCTTCGATTCTGCCTTAGAGCGGGATCAGGCGCTTGCCAACCAGGGTATTGAAAGCCGCCAAGAGCTGCGGCTAAGGATGCAGGCGCGTCTGGAGCAGGAGAAGTATGTCTTATCCAAGATCAAGGCCAGCATCACGGTGAGTGATGAGGAGGCGAGAGCCTGGTATGAGCAACATCAGAAGAAATTAATCACGCCGGAGCGCCGCTGTGTGCGGCATGTTTTTATCGCGACTCTTGAGAGGCCATCTGATCAGGCAAAGCGAGTGCTTGCGGAGCATCTGTTATCGATCAAAGCGGGGCAGACAAGCTTTGCCGAAGTGGCAAAAATGATCAGTGAGGATGAGCGCAGCAAGCAGGTGGGCGGTGAGCTTGGCTGGATGCGCGAGGACAGGCTGCCGGATGATTTTGCAGTGCCTGTATTTTCAATGTCCGTGGATAGCCCCGAGCTGATCGAGACTAAGCTGGGTTGGCACATTGTCGAAGTCACGGCGGTGAAGGCCGCTGAGCTGCTTGCCTTTGAGGAGATGAAAAGCGAAATTCTCGCCGCCTTATCTGATCAACGACGCCAACAAGCAGTGGAGCAATACCGTCACCAACTTCGCCTATTGAACCACGATAAGGTGGAAATCTATGGGCGCTTGATGAAATCTTGAGCGTAGGCTGAGATGATCTCTGAGATGGACTCTAGTCCATGTCCTTTTTCTTGAGCTCTTCACGCAGCTTGTCAAGGAAACCATCAACGGTGGGGTATTGGGCAGCACCAAAGCGACTGAACTCTCGACCGTCATCGCCAAAGAGTAGAACGGTGGGGACGCCGGTCACCTTGTAATCACGCATAACCTTACGGTTTTTTAAGGTAAGAGACTTGTTGGATTTGGGGATGTCAATTTTAACAAGAATGAATTTTTTTGAGGCTGGTCCGGTAAAGGAGCTCTTGGAAAAGACCTTGTCGTGGATCATCATGCAGGGAGGGCACCAATCTGAACCAGTGAACTGAGCCAGAACGAATTTCTTGTTTTTCTTTGCTGAGGACAGGGCGGTATCGAGATTGCTTGTCCAGCCGCCAGCAGTGGCAAAACTCATGCAGGCAAAGATGGCGATAGTGGTGGTGATGATTTGTTTGATGGCTTTCATTATGTAGGTGAGACGTTGTAGGTAGAGAAATTATTCCAAAAATGTCGTTCCCTGCCAATAAAAATGCTAGGTATGTGCTATGCAGAAATTGCTCGTTGCAACAGGAAACAGTCATAAGACCGATGAAATCCGTGCTATTCTGGGTGAAGATTATGTTGTCTCAGATTTAAAAGCTCATCCTGACTTGCCAGAAGTGGAGGAAACGGGCACCACTTTTTTGGAAAATGCGACCCTTAAGGCGGTTGAGATCAGCAAGCAGGTCGATGGTCTTATTTTATCTGATGACTCAGGCCTCGAGGTAGACGCCCTCGGTGGCGAGCCGGGTGTGTATTCCTCACGCTATGCAGGCGAGGCGGGTAACGATGCGGCAAACAACAAAAAACTGCTCCATGAGTTGCAAGGTGAAGACAGCCGCACGGCGCGCTTCCGATGCGTGATGGTATTAGCTCAAGATGGTGAAGTGCTTGCCAGCTTTGATGGTGCAGTGGAGGGGCGCATGCTCAGTGAGCTTCATGGGGAGGGGGGCTTTGGCTATGACCCGCTGTTTGTTCCGGACGGCTATGATCAGACTTTTTCCCAGCTTAGTGAAGGGATTAAAAACCAGCTCAGCCACCGTGCGGTGGCGATGCAAAAGGTGGTGGCGTGGTTGGCTGCCTCATCCCGCTAATAAAGCCGAACCTACTGACCATGTCATCTTGTTGTAGTTCCCCTGAGCCCGAGTCACCTGACCCTGGCAATGATGGTGCATCATGCTGTGGCGGCAGTAAAAAACGCTTTGACTGGTTGCTCTGGGGTTCCTTGATTTTTGTGCTGCTTGGCTACTTTGGGCACTTGTTGTTTGCAGAGGTGATGGTCGGGGCTTCCACTCAGCTGGCACATTTTTGTCGAGGTGTCTTTGAGCTTCTCAATAAGATGTGGTGGGGCCTTGCACTGGGAATACTCGCCGTCGGCATGTTGGGGTGGGTGCCACGTGAATGGGTGGCGGCGGTTTTAGGAAAACCAGGAACTATCACGGGAATCATGCGCGCTATCTGTGCCGGTTTGATTCTTGATTTATGTAACCACGGTATTTTGCTTGTTGCGATGAAGCTGTATGAGCGCGGCGCATCCTTCGGACAAACACTGGCATTCCTGATTGCTAGTCCATGGAATTCATTGTCCCTCACCTTGGTGCTTTTTGCCCTCATTGGGGTAAAGTTAACCCTGGTTTTCATTCTGCTTTCAGCACTGATCGCTATTGTAACGGGACTCTTGGTTGAGATGATGGTGAAGGCGGGCCGGCTACCAGCGAATCCCAATGCGGCAGAGCTACCGGAGGGCTTCAAGCTTTGGCCAGAGATGAAGACGGCCTTCAAACAATCTAGAATTAATCACATCTTATTGGGGCAAATGCTTAAGGCGGGGCTGAGTGAGTCGCAGATGATTCTGCGCTGGATTTTTTTTGGCACGGTATTGGCCGCTGCAATTCGGGCCATGGTGCCAGCAGATGTCTTTGGTGATTGGTTCGGGCCCACTTGGATCGGTGTGCTGCTGACACTGGTTGCTGCGACGGTGATTGAGGTTTGCTCCGAGGGATCCAGTCCTATTGCGGCGGATCTGGTCACGCGAGCAAATGCACCGGGTAATGGTTTTGCGTTTCTGATGGCTGGAGCTGCCACCGATTACACCGAAATCATGGCGCTGAAAGAGACGACGAGATCTTGGAAGATGTCACTGATCCTACCCATGCTTACCTTGCCTCAGGTAGTGGTGATTGCTTGGATGGTCAATAGATTGGCTGGCTAGAGTTTCTATCTAGGGGAGATGACAATGGCATGCCGATCATAGCGGATGGATCCTCGCACTTGGTTGGCAATGTATTCTAACAGGATGTTGGCAGGTAGGTTATTTAATTGCATGGTGACGGTGCGGTTTTTAAAGGCGCCTTTGAGATCACGTATGATGAAGTTGGGCGTGATTTTTTTGTTTGTTTGATGCTCTATTTTAATGGTGAGGATTTCCAGTGCCTCACGAATCGTCAGTTGTTCAAAGTCCACCGACTGAATGTTGATTTGCTTAAGCGCATACTTGGGGTGGATGTTGTTGAATGATGTTTGTGCAGTGCCAAGCTCCTTAGCCTGTATGCTCAGGCATGAAATAGAGAGGGCAAAGATGACAGCATGAAGAATGCTTAGAAGGATACCTGATTTGCGGCTTTTGATCATATTTTTCATGATGTTGAGAGGCGTAATTTTTAAGCAGAGGCTCTGATCTGTTCAGTAATCAAGCCTAAAGCGGGCGGCCATGATGGCAACGAGAAAAGTCTTGATGAGGCAAACTGGCTTGATCTGCCGTGATGAGTGCTTGCTCTTCGTGCCGTTTGGTCTTTGATTTGGGTGTGGAAATGACTGGCAGTAAGAATGTAGACGATGCGGCATCATTCTCAGTGCAGGCCCCTCAGCCTGTAGAGCTGGATATGTCGCCTATTGAGGTGGCTGCTGGTTTACAGCATCTGCCTGGCTTGGTGTTTTTTGATACTTCGGGAAATATTCCATCACGTAGTCATGCGCCAGTTTCCATCATTGCAGCAAGGCCGGTGGAAACGATCCAAGGCCAGATCGATAATGAGGCTGATGTAGAGCGCTTGCGTGCGGCAGTCGGTCAGTGGAACGTGCAAGCACGTTCGCTGGGTTTTCCTGCTGGGGGAGCCTGTGGATGGGTCGATTACGAGGGGGGATTTTGTTTTGGCATCTATCCGGAGATGCTGATTTATCAGCATGATCGTGAACAATGGTGGCAATGTGGAAATCTCACTAAGAGCATTCAAGAACAAACAGCGTGCTCTGATAAAACACGCATCGGTGGCTTTGAGCCCATGATGTCAGAGGAGCAATACAAAGAAGGTGTGCGCCGTGTTCATGAGTATATTGCTGCTGGTGATATCTATCAGGTCAATCTGACGCAATGTTACCGTGCGGAGGCCCGTGGAGGTTCTTTGTTTTCACTCTACCAATATCTTCGTGAGGAGACGCCTGCGCCTTTAGCCGTCTGGATGAAGCTCAATAAACGCGAGGTGCTTTCCTCTTCCCCTGAGGCATTTCTGCGCATGAGTGGCAGGTCAGTCGAGACTCGGCCCATTAAAGGTACTCGGCCTCGCTTTGAAGATGAAAAAGAAGATCTGGCATCTGCGCGTGAATTGCTAAATTCTGAAAAGGAAAATGCTGAGCTCATTATGATCACTGACCTTCAGCGCAATGATCTGGGTAAGGTGTGTGAGTTTGGCAGTGTGAGGGTTGCCGACATGCTTTCATTGGAGAAACTAGAACACGTTTATCATTTGGTATCGACGGTGACGGGGACCCTACGTGAAGAGATCGACCACCTTGGCGCACTTGCCGCGTGTTTCCCTGGAGGTAGCATTACTGGGGCTCCCAAAAAGCGGGCGATTGAGATCATTGAGGAGTTGGAGACAGTGCCACGAGGGCTCTACACGGGAGCTGTTGGCTACATTGGGTTTAACGGCGAGAGCCAGTTTAATATTCCCATTCGCACGCTGATTCGGGACGAGGATACTTTACACTACCACGTGGGCGCGGGCATTGTTGCGGATTCAGATCCAGCTGAGGAGTTTGAGGAAACCTTACACAAGGCCAAGGGTATCAGACTTGCCATTGAGCGGTATCAACAGGACGCCGCAAAATAGTTGTACATTGACTGATGGTGGTAATGGCTTATTTTATGGCTGAATTTAATATTATTTTATGAAACTTGTTAATGTTACTCACGCTGCTCGTGCGCTTGCCATACTAGGCTGTTTGTTTTTACTGCCATCCTGCAAAATCATTAACAGCTTGGTGAAGCTGCCCGTCAAGATTGTCAAAACAGCAGCGCGCACGGTTGGGGTAAGTAACCTGACCGATCAAGCAGCTCAACCCATCCGGTCAGAGGGCCGGTCAGAGGCAAGGGACGAGCAAGGGCTCGATACAGCTGGACAAGTTTCAGAGTAGTAGAGAGCAGCAGCCTTTATAAGGGCTGACAAAAAAACGCGGCCTGACGGGTAAAGCCGTCACGACCGCGTTTGTATTGATTTTTTCTGTAGTTCAGCTTGGTAACACTAGCCGTGTTTTAGCTGCAGCCACAACCACCTCCGCAGCACTTAGCGCTGGCGAAGTTCTCTGAGACGACGTCCCAGTTCACCACACTCCAGAATGCGGCGATGTAGTCTGGCCGGCGGTTCTGGTAGTTGAGGTAGTAGGCGTGTTCCCAGACATCGAGGCCGAGGATAGGCTTGCAGTTGCAGGCGCCAGCGATTTCACCCATGAGTGGGTTGTCCTGGTTGGCTGTTGAGCAAATACACAGGCTGCCATCATCTTTAACTCCGAGCCATGCCCAGCCGGAACCGAAGCGAGTAGCTGCAGCTTTGGCGAAGGCTTCCTTCATGCCGTCAAGACAACCGAAGCTGCTATCGATAGCAGCGGCAATCTCACCAGATGGAGCGGAGGCACCACCGGGGGCGATGACTTTCCAGAATAGGCTGTGGTTGAAATGACCGCCACCGTGGTTGCGCACGGGGGTCTGAATTTCAGCGGGTACTTTGTCCAGATTCTGGATCAGGGCTTCAACGGAGACGCCTTCAAGATCGGCGTTGCCTTCGAGAGCGCCGTTGAGTCCGGCGACGTAAGTTGCGTGGTGTTTGCTGTGGTGAATCTCCATGGTGCGCGCATCAATGTGCGGCTCCAGAGCATCATATGCATATCCTAGTTCAGGTAATTTGTGGGCCATAACGTCTTTTTGGTTTGTATGAGTTGTCATCTCTACGCTGTGGGGTTAATGGTAACCCGTGCGTGGATGTTGTCAGAACTATGGCGTAGGATTCACGCATCGCAAGAAAAACTCTCTCGATCCTAGGCATCATGATTTCTCCTGAACAACTACCTCTAGTTACCGTTACCGCCGCTGTCGGACTTTTTGTCGGCACTTTAATGACATGGCTGCTCGTATCAGCCAAAAATAAGGCACAGGCTGCAGTTGATGCAGAGAAACTGAGTGCGGAACAGCAGCGTGTTGAGGCATCTACCCGCGAGCTGGCAGAGCTTCAGCTTCAATTTGAGAAACTTCAGGATGAAGATCGTTCCTTGAGGAAGGAGCACACCGAGCTCGAAGTCCGGCTTGAACAGGAGAAAAAAGCAGCGGTTGAAAAGCAGGCACTGCTAGAAAGGGCTGAGCTTCGCTTGACGGATACTTTTAAAGCGCTTTCTGCCGAAACACTGAAATCAACACAGGATCAGTTTTTATCACTGGCTAAAAATAGCCTGAAGATGCAGCAGCAGGAGGCAAATAGTGAGTTAGAAAAACGCAAGCTTGCAGTCGAGCAGATGGTTAAGCCGATTTCTGAAACCCTCGAGAAAGTGCAAAATCAGATCACCCAAAGCGACAAAGCGCGAGAGGGTGATAATGCCACCCTGAAGCAGCAGATTACTCATATCACCCAGTCCAATCAAGGGCTTGAAAATGCCACCAAAAAGCTAGTCAAGGCTCTGCGCCAGCCTACCGGACGTGGTCAGTGGGGTGAGATGCAGCTGCGCCGAGTGGTGGAGATGGCGGGTATGCAGGAGCACTGTGACTTTGAAACCCAGACGACTACCCATACCGACGAGGGCAAACGCCTGCGTCCTGATCTGATTGTTAAGTTACCGGCAGGCCAGCAAGTAGTGGTGGATGCCAAGACGCCGATGGACGCCTATCTCGATGCTATTGAGACCGATGATGATACGGTAAGGCAGGCGGCTTTGGCGCGCCATGCAGCTCAAGTGCGCACCCACATTCAGCAGCTTGGTAGTAAAAAATACCAGCAGCAGTTTGAGACCACGCCGGAATTTGTGGTGCTGTTTTTACCCAGTGAGGCCTTTTTCTCCGCGGCTCTGGCGGAGGACTCTAGTCTGATTGAAAAAGGGGTGGATCAGAATGTTATCTTGGCTACGCCCACGACCCTGATTGCTTTATTGCGTGCGGTGGCCTTCGGCTGGCGGCAGGAGGCGCTGGCAGCAAATGCCCGTGAGATCTCGGCATTAGGTAAGACCCTTTACGAACGCCTCGGAGTCTTTGCCAGCCACCTGACTAAGGTGGGAAAAAATCTTGAAACCACGGTCAAGAATTACAACAGCGCGGTAGGCTCTTTCGAGCGATCTGTGATCCCTGGGGCGAGGAAATTCCCCGAGCTCGGCGCTGCTGCGGAGGATGCCCGGCTCGGTGAGCTGAAAGCAGCAGAGGCCGTGCCTAGAGAGCTTACACTTGAAGCTTCACCACTTTCTGCGGAGCAGGAGGTGCCGGCTATTGGGGATCTTGCTACGCTTGAGCAGCCTGATATCGGCTCTGCCGCTGATGATTTCCGCTCGGCTCTTGATTAATATGATGAGCGGAGCGTTTGATTGGCAAAGAGCCTAACTCGATGACTCCCATGCCTTAGGCTGGGCCTGGTAGTCGGGCAGCCACTTGCGGTCCTTCCATCCTTTGTGAAAAACCTCTGTGGCAGATCCAGACATGGGTGGCACGAGCCAGCTCCAGTTACCAGATACGAGGCGTTTCTCTGCTTGCTCCTTTTGCACAAAGCGCATGAATTCTGAAGATGCGCGGTGGTGATCGACAATGCGAACGCCATCCTCTGAGTAGGAATGCAATACCGCTTCGTTTAACTCTACCAGAGCGCGGTCTTTCCATAAGGTCTCGGATTGAGCACCGAGTAATCCCATCTTGTCACCGATAATAGGCAACTGATTATAACGACCTTCATCGCCTAGATCACGGGAGCCGATTTCCGTTCCCATGTACCATCCGTTGAAGGGAGCGGCTCTGAAGTTCAAGCCGCCAAGGCGCAGGTTCATATCAGAGAGAATAGGCACCGCGTACCATTGCAGGCCAAGATCAGCAAACCACTCTAGACTCGGGTGACGCAGAGCTACTTGTAAACAAACATCCTCGGGCGGATCATAGAGCTGCGCAGGTTCACCGCGTTTTTGAATGATCCATGGCAGCAAGTCAAAATCGGTGCCCTTGCCTTGCCATCCCATTTTCTCGGCGAGTTGAGTAAAGGTCTCATTCTTAGGGTCACCGAGATAGCGACCGTCTGCCTGCGTGCCGTAGCCGGCATAACCAAAAAGCTGATGATTCCAAATGCGTAACAAGGGGCCTTGTTCGTCTTCTGGTGCGTATATGCTGACGAGGGGTTTGATTTTACCACCATTGGTCGCTATGCGGATGTGCTGGAGTAAATCCTCTGCCATAGCATCTGGCTCAACGATGTCACGTTTGTCACGCACTTCCAGTGATGACCAGAATAGCCTGCCAATGCAGCGAGCGTTATTGCGCCAGGCAACACGCGCGCCATGCTCAAGCTCCTCAAAGCTTGGTTCCCATGGATGTCCTTTCTCGATGGAATCACGGGCGGCGGCTTGCCTTGCAAGGTGTTTTTGTTCATCCCAGCCAAGCTCTTCATGGCAAAGAGCGAGAAAATCCATCGCCTCTGCTAATGTGTCTGCCAATGTGTCTGCTATCGACTTTTGGTCGTCAGTGCATGATTGAGATGATGGCATATTAGGTAAGGGGGTGATTGTGGAGGCAGGCAAGTACGCTATCGATCTTGCCCAGTGAGGTCAATGGCCTTGTCTTGCCATGGCCATGGGGCTGCCATCCATTCTGGGGCAGATCCCTGGATACGTTGCCACAGATAATCGAGGGTCTCTCCGACCTTGGATCTCCCTCTGAAAGAGACTTGGTTAAAATCGAGGTTTCCGGATTGCTCTTGAAGCCGCCAGCAAAATACGGGGCTTTTACTTTCAGGGGTGACTATCTCGGTGAAGCGCATATCAATCAGGAGGAGGGAGTCTGGCTTGCTGGAAGCTTGCACGACTTTGTGCCAGTTCTTGGTAAACCAGACGAGTTGCACAGCTTCGGGGTGATCCTTTAGTGGTTCAAGGGCATCATGTCCTTTTGCTGTGCTGTCGATTCGGCATGGGCGTGTGGAGTCATCAAAAAGGGACCAATAAGCAATGTGATACTGGTCTCCAGATTCAGCCAGCATGCGCCAGAGAAAGATATTAGATATCGTGGGGGCGGTCATCATCCGTGTTGGGGTGATGCCACGTGCGCTGAGTTGTTTTTCGAAGTAAACGTTCGCTTGGTGTTGGAGCGTGAAGCTCGCGGTGGTGTAGAGGCAGAGCCAGATGGCTGCCGTGCGTCCGATGATCGTGCGGGTGGGCGAGCTTTTCTTGAAAAACAGAACCAGCAGAAGACCTGCCAGCATGGGCAGGGTGAAGGAGATGTCGATGATCGACATGTTGTTCAAGGCAAAGCGGTGGTTATGAAAGGGCTCAAAAATCTGGGTGCCGTAGGAGGTGAAGCAGTCGATGGCGACGTGGGTGACCCAGGTAATAAAGACAAACCAGGTCGCCTGCCGTTGGGTCACGCCTCTTTTCCGGTGAATTTTTGCCAGCAGCCAGCCAAGGACAAGGGCGGCCACAAAGCACATCAGGATAGAATGGGAAATGCCGCGGTGCCATGAGAGCTGCTGCACCTTATCGAGCCATGGGTAGGCGATAATATCGAGATCGGGAAGGGTGCCAATAAACACCCCCCAAGCCATACCCTTCCAGCCCAGCTGCTTGCGAAGCGTCATTTCGCCGCACAAGCCGCCTAGCGCTGCCTGGGTGATTGAATCCATGGCGGCAGGCTAACGCGCTTTTCTCATGCCTGCAAGGTGATGTGGTACGGCAGTGACATCAATATACTGCTCAGAGGAGGTTTGTGTCATGATCTCATGTATGCTAGAGATGTGGGCATGGAATTTGCAGAACGTAAGCGCCTTATCTGGTATCTGATTCTTTTGCTCATGGTGATCGGAGGCATGCTTTATCTGAATGGTGTCAGAGACAAGGAAGAGGCTGATTCCCTGGTAACGAGTAGTGAGCAGGTTGGTGAGCAGGCTATTGAGCAGCAAGAGTCAGAGATGGCGCCTGTGGCCGAGCCTTATGCTCCTGAGGCCCACGCCTATGAAAAGAGGCAAGCAAGCCGAGACGGCACGGGCAAGGTGTATATGGGGCGTGAGATTTCACATGTGATGGGACATACTGCGATTGATTGGTTGGAACGTCCTGAGCGAGAAGCTGAGGAGGCGACGAGCCGAGTCATGAAGGGGCTGGCGCAAGAAATCAAACCAGATGCGGTGGTGGTCGATGTTGGTTCCGGTTCCGGTTATTATTCCTTTCGGCTCGCAAGTCTGGTGCCACAAGGGAAAGTCATCGGTGTAGATATCCAGCCCGAGATGGTGGCCCATCTTGTGCAGAAGGCACAGAGCCTTGAGGTGACTAACGTAGAAGCCAATCTAGGCAAGGTGGATTCTGTGCAGTTACCTAAAGAAAGTGTGGATGCGGTGATCATGGTGGATGCCTATCATGAGTTTTCCCATCCCAACGAGATGATGCAGTCGATCGCCTACGCATTGAAACCGGGTGGCCGGGTTTATTTGTTGGAATACCGTGCAGAAGACCCTGCAGTGCCGATTAAACCTCTGCATAAGATGACGGAAGCTCAGGCGATCAAGGAGATGCAGGCTGTTGGATTGAAGCACCTGAAAACGGAGGACTTTTTACCATGGCAGCATTTTATGGTGTTTGAAAAATAACCTCTGAACCGTGTATTTGGGACAGGCCTAATTTTATGATGGCTTGTTTAGGCATTGCCGGTCTTCGACAATCATTACGCCTCGCCAATCCCTGCGAAGTTGAATTCTTTCTCGTGTGCGGTTTTTGGCTTTCAGGCTGCCGTATTCAATAGTGAGCTTGGCGCTCAGGCGCTGAATTTGAACATCCTTGAATTTCAGCACGGGAACTCGTTTTTCCCTAAGTATGGTGTGTAGAGGATTATCTAACTGATCAGCATTCCAGAGGTAGTTAGCCGGTGGGAAATCATCAAGCTGGCTTAGGCTGATGAATACTTCCCGCAGCTCA
>Ga0206128_1000522_pt1 | contig 43376 bp, 66 predicted proteins | sample Helgoland_Spring_7_FD_148601 | JGI IMG/M metagenome (GOLD analysis project Ga0206128, IMG submission 148601) | Pelagic subsurface seawater microbial communities from Kabeltonne, Helgoland, North Sea - Helgoland_Spring_Bloom_20160426_1 | ecosystem: Environmental > Aquatic > Marine > Epipelagic ... | reverse complement strand
GGATTGCAAAGTTGGCTGTTAAAGCCGAGACTTAATCTTTTTTAGCAGGCAACCAATCAAGGTGAGCTTGTATGTGTTTGATGTATTCATCAATTGAATGATCAGCAAAGTTGTCTATTTTTCCTTGATTGATTCCCATCCACATACCACGTAATTTATCTTTAACTAGTTGACAAGAGGAAGGATTGCGAACCTTCCCATATGCATTCAGATAATATTGATGACCGTGGTGCACATATCCCATAATAGCAAGAGGAACAGTAGTGACAATGTCATTATTGTTCTTCCAGCGATAATGTGTTACATCTAAACTGTTACAATATCCTCTCCAGCCTACACGTGGACTACCAAATGTGTGTAGTTCAACTGGATCATTTAGTTCCACATCGTGCTTGCAGCGACTTGCCATTATTGTTGCCATGGCTGCACCTAGGCTATGTCCACAAAACCAGAGTGTTTTGTCTAAGTTTATTTTGCGCAAGATATCTTCTTGTATCATCGGCCAAAGATCGTCAACTTCAGCTTTAAATCCTCTGTGTACTCTACTGATTGTTTCAGCAAGAACTGGCAATGCTTTTAAGTCTGCCTTGATGTCATTGAACTCTGTTGGTTGTGTACCTCTACAAGCAATAACCAAATCATATTTGTTCATAAATCGATAAGCTTGGGCGCCATCTCTATTGTAGAATTCAACAGTTGTAAATCCTAGTTTTTTTGCTTCTTTGGTTGCGGCTTTCATATCTAAGTAAGCAATGCGAGATAACTTGGCCATTAATAAACTACGTTGTTTACACTGCAGGGCACCAATACCCAAATTTTTACTCACAATAACTCTCCTAAATTGTTATAATTTTATTTATCGTATACCTTTCAATAGTATCCGTAAGACAGAATTCGGTTGACAATATTTTGATATATGTTATATTAGTGGTGTAGTTAATATAACCAGGAGGTAATCATGTCAACCGCTACATTCATGTTGTTGTTTAGTCTTTCTATCACAGCACCCGACGGAGCACAGCTCGACGAAGTTGTTAACGTATACAGTAGGAGCTTCTCGACTGAAGCAAAATGCAACCGTTTCCTTAAAAACTATGGAGCATTGATTCGAGGAAAAGGTCTGCGCACGTTCCAAGGCATGCTCAAAGATGAGTATACAGTTGAACTAAACAGCGTGTCATGCAGCCAGATCAATAAAAACGGTTGACACTTGGTTACAATTATGTTATATTGTATTGTAAGTTAAACGAAAGGATATCCCATGTGGGCAATTGAAGCAAGAAACTACGGTGAGAACAAAGATTACTTTTATATGTCAGGTTTGACAGAAGAAGAGTCACGTGCTCGTCACGCTAAACTTAGCAACAGTGGTGAATGGGCTTTAGTGCGCAGTTGGGATAAGCGTCAAGAATTTGGAGGCAAATCATGAAACGCACATTAATTACTATGATGTTGGCAGGTACATTGTTAGGTGCCTGTTCGTCAAACCCATTGGGAATGAGACAAGCCCAAGGCAACGAAACACCTGTTGCAGATCAAGTGATCACAACAGAATACAAGGACCAGGGTGTTGTGTTGAACTACACAGTATTCGGCAATTTAAAAAGCATTGAAGTACATGGAGTTGCGGCTGCATGGAAATCAAATCCAGCTGTGCTTGCCGAAGCAGATGCTAAAGAAAAGTTGGTTAAGTTTGTGTTCGGCGAACAAGTTGACAGCAATCGCAGTGTAAAGATTCTTGCCAAGAGTATTGAAAACTCTCGAGACAATGCACTCAATGGCATCGAAAATAATTTTACTAGTGAACAACTAATAGCCGAAGTACAAGACGATGAAGCACACGGCACTAGAGAAGACAATACAAGTCGACGTATTGCTACACGACTAGATGAAACTGTTGCTGACACAATTACTACTATTGTAGCATCTGGTCGGTTAGTTGGTGTGCGCAAAAAAAGTGATAAAGTCATTGACGATGGGCGCTTGTATGTTGCCAAGTATGTGTGGAGCGAAGACGATGCTGAAATAGCAGCAGACATTCGTAAAACTATGGCGTTGTACTAATGCAACGTATATTAAACACAATGGCACTACTGGGGTGTATTGTTGCCACCCCAGTAACTGCTAATAGTGTTTCAATACTTCTACAGCCGAGCCCGGCTGCAATTATACTTGTTGCAGGTAAATGGCTAACAACAAAGCGTGAAAAAGTATACAAGGTGCGTGTGCAATGCACTGGTGTTGACGAACAAACTGCTCGCGACAATTGTTTTGCAAAAGCAATTAATGACGCAGTTGGGTCAATTGTTGTCAGCGATAGCGAAACAACAGGCACTGGCAAAGACAGAGATCTTAGCTATCACGAGTTGCTTAATTACAGTTCGGGTTGGGTACACGACTACGAGATACTAAACAAAGAAAACACAGCAAACAGTGTGCAACTAACCATGAATATCAGTGTGCAAGGCAATGCTGTTGCCGATCGTGCGTTTGGAAAATCTCGCAGTACCGGAGAGCTCGACGGCAATCGAATTTCCACTATGTTTGAAAGTTATCAAGAAGAAAATGTAGCCGGCGACAAGTTAATCGATCTGATATTAAGAGCATATCCTCAACGAGCATTTGATGTTGCAATAGGTAAAGCAGGCTACAATGTTGATGCTAATCGAAATATGATATTAAATGTAAATTTTTCTGTTAAATGGAACAAGGACTATGTTGCTGCTATTTCAGAAGTACTGGAAGCCACTGGTAGAAATACAACAAACGCAACATACTGGACACAGTTAAAAACTAGATCCAGCAACAAAAACGGAACTTATCATAGGTTTGACAACATACGTGGTCAGCGACTTGTGCAAGGATTAACATCGCCGGGGCCGCAATTGTTGCTAACATTTGGAAATCTTACTGCTGGGTGCTACAACATACCCGAACTGAGTGGACTCACTCAAGGTACTAACATGCCTGTTACTAAAATGATTCAGCCAGCTGGCCAAGGAGTTGTGATCAACAGCTGGCTAGAATTGCAATCTAGCATTGCTGTTACAGTTAGTGCTGCTCAACTTAATGATTTAGGAAATCCAAAACTACAGGTTGTGAACCAGAAACAATGCCTCTAAGTTCTACGTTCACGCCCTAGGGACTTGTTATCCAAGTCCCCTCCTCGAGGCTGTGCTTTGACATTACTAGTAGTTTGTCCAGGCGCAGCCTTTTTCTTTACTGGTTGAGTATTTGGAATATCTGTGCTAACATCAGCAATTTCTGTTTCGGCATCACTAGCACCATTTTTGAGAATTTTAAACACAAAGTTTCCTTTGCCTTGTGTACTCATATATGTTTTATCAGCTCTCATAAGCACACCTGTAACTGTGTTACTTGGATACACACACTGGAAATCATTGACGTTAATGGTGTCGTCACTGTTACTGCTCAGTGTGTACATCTGTACTAATGCACTGTGATTTAGTATTGCACTTGCTGCTTCGCCAAAGTCTGTTTCAGTGTTTACAATTTCGGCAATTGGATATGCAATAGCAGCCAACATGTGTTCTATTGGGATAATACGGCTCATGTCGCGAGCTTTGCGACCATTGTATAAACCTTGTAGTTTGTCGCTGGTAATCACACTCATTACATCGTCATCTGGTCCCATGCCAGCTAGTGATTTTACTTGTTGCTTTTCTTCTGGCGAGATAAAGCCTAGCGCAATTGCAAGATTTAGACATCCATCTGTGTGTCCGCCGTTCTTGATAATTTCCATGATACTAACTGCTTCGGCATATTGTTTTAACAATTTTTGTCCAGCAGGTGCAGTGCGCATGTCTTGTACACTTTTCAGCAAGTTAACAATACTAGCATTTGCTCCGGCAGCGGCTTTACTTGATATCTTAATTTGTTTGCCCTGAGGGTTAACCAACAAGCTATCAAATAATCCATCTGTGGTTCCTGCATTAAAACTAATTGTACAATCACTGTATCCAGATCCGCCAAAGAAAATCTGTTCTGCTTCGTCTGCATTGCCGCCTACATTTTTACCCATAATAAGTGCCATTGGCTGTAGTATTTCACAAAAGTAATTTGTAAATGCTTCGGCGTTCATTTCGCCACGTGGAATGTTCATTGGAAAATCTTGTTCCATGAATGCATTAGTAGCACGTACTTCGTCTGAGTCTGCGCCAAATTTTGCAACAATTTGTTTTACGATACTAGCAGGTGTTTGATTCTGCAATTGAGTAAGAATCTCAGTGGGTTTGTATCCAGAATTTTCTTTAACAGCCGCTTTACTTTGATATTTAAACCCACCAGGAAGATCATTTGGAAATCTGTTCAATGTTTTGTTGGCATTGATTTTTTGAAACCATCTACCCACTAAGTAGTCCTTACCCACACCGTCTACAAACCTTGCTATACCAAACGCTTTATTTGATCCTTGTGCATTTGCCCATTGTATTTCCTGAGGGTCAATGCCCAACTGTGCACCCAAATCTAGTAGTGCAGTGTTGGTTGTTTCTTCATCCTCATATGAGTCTTTATTAGGAAAAAAGTCTAAACTTTGAAACGTTAATACATCCCCTTGGGGATTTGCAAATTTTTCGCCCGGTTTACGGTTCGCTAGGCCCACCCCTTCGGTGATAATATCTAAATATTCTCGCATTAAATGTCCAATTCTGTTAGCTTCGTATTACTTATCAAATAACTCGTTATAATGCATATAATTCGAGACCTAAATAGCATGCTAACGATTTATAGACTATAGTTAGTATAAACAGAAAGGAGATACACAATGGATATCTTAAATAAAGTAAAAGGTTGGGCAAACGGCTTAACCGAAGCAGCGGTAAGCTTGCTTGCACTGGGCATTGTACTTGAAGTACTAGTAGGCGGCGCTAACGTACCGTTCTGGCCAGATATCAACGTTATCGGAAACGTTCAAAGTATCGTAGCAGGATTTTCTGCACAAGGGCTAGTTGGACTAGTTGCTGTATGGGTACTTTACTCGATCTATACTAAAAGATAATACTATAAGAAAGTGACGGGGCTTTTGCTCAAATCAGCCCCGCCACTACCACAATCCTAATGCTCGACCATTACCTGCTATAATAGCACAACAAGTAACAACATGTAATACAATCCAAAAGGTTCTGAATGCTAATGCACGCCTTACATCAGTCTGTGTAATAGGCAAAAACTCTGGTTTATCATCATCGGTTATGCCTATCGGCATTCCGACTGTTCTTGCCCACATTTTTAAAAAACGCCGTTGCCCGCTCATTTACTTTCACGGCCTTTAAAAGGCCAGCCGTTAAATTCATCGTCGGGCTTGGTGTCTTTTTGTGTTTTGTTCATAGTGCTGCTACCTTGTGCTGTAATGTGCTGATCAAACTGCTGAGCCCATTGCGTCTGTTGCTGCTGATACAACCACTTACGAGAATTTGTAGTGTTAGGATATTTTTAGTATTAGTTCGTTGGGTACATATTATGCTTGTATTCACTAACACGTTGTGCTTCTGTGAACAGGCCTTTGTTGCGTAGTTCTCTAATTGCCATACAGTATGAGCGGTATTCCATTGCTTTCATAAAACGTTTAAACATTATTTGCTCTCCAACATAAGTGCTTTTGCTTCTTCTGTGTAACCCATGCGATGTAGTTCAGCAGCGGCTCGTGCTCTGCCCATTGATTCCATAAAGTTATATGTGCCGCGGCCAAATGCTTTGAGTGCAGTCCAAAAAGGATTGACAGTGTAGTTGATCATTGTTGCTGTAGTCATTACACCCATCCTTTTAGGTTGCGGTTAACATCAGCAACAGTTTTGCCTTTTGGGAATGATGTGTGTGCAATATGCCAAATATCGCCACGAGCAATACCAATGTCGTTAAGTTCATGGTTTGTTAGTGCTGATAGTTGTTTGATTGTGTCTTTGATATTTCTGCGTCTTTGTAGTTCGGCATTTAATTTTTTAAACCAGTTGGCGATGCCGTCCAAGCCAATGATTTCGAATGTGTTTGCTACGATAGTAGTCATTTTATTTTACCTTTGTGTATATGTATATGTGTGTATGCTGAGTCTAACTTTGTTAGTTTTACCCCTTCTACAACTATATTTAACACGAAAAACCACGAAGAACAACTGCAAATACCAAGAACCCGATATGCGTGTAGCGCAACTGTGCGTAAGTGCGCACCCAAGAGAATAGGGCAACTTTAACATTGCCCTATTATAATAAATTTATATGTGTATTATTTGTCTGCTACTTTTGCTTGTGTAGTTACTAGTTCTGGATCACTTACCAAACCATATTGTGCTAATGGACCATCTGGACCTGCAACACCATCTGCTACAAAGAAACGAACATAGTCATACAATCCCGGGATTGTGCCTGCATGTGCGTCTTTCACATAGAAGAACAATGGACGACTGACTGGATACTCAGCACTTGCGACTGTGTTTGCACTTGGGCGAACACCGTTGATGGTTGCCACTTCAATAGTATCTGTGTTGTTTTCATAGAATGCTAATCCAAATACACCAAACGAGTTTTGGTTAGAAGAAATATTTGCTAGTGTCTCTGTATAGTCACCGTCAATGTCAATACTACGACCATCTGTGCGTGTGTCCATACACATTGATTCTGCTTCATCTTCACCGTGTGCTGCTTCAAACTTCTCAAAGTCGCCTACTGCTTCACAGCCTATCAACAGAACCTTTTCTTCAAATACTTCTCGTGTTCCGTGCTTGGTGCCTGGAATGAACATTTTGATTTCATATGCTGGAAAACTTGGATCCACTTGATCCCATGTTGTTAGTTCGCTGCGATTGTTGAGTGCAAGATAGATGTGCGCTGGTGTAAATGCGAACCGTTCATCTTCGATTGAGTTGGCAAATACAATGCCGTCATAACCAAACATAACTTCTGTTATTTCTGTTACGCCATTGTCTGCACATACCTTTACTTCTTTTGGTTTGATAGGACGACTTGAGTTTGCAATGTCGATTGTGTTTTCGCCTACGCCTGTGCAGAATCGTTTCATGCCTGCGCTTGATCCGCCTGATTCAACAACTGGTGTTGGGAAGTCAAAGTTTTCACCAAATGCTTCTGCTACGATTGATGCATATGGAAGCACAGTTGACGAACCTGCAATTTGAATATTGTCTCTTGCTGATACTACAGTCGCTGATAAAACTAGCGCGGCTGCTGTTAATAATATTTTCATTTGTTTACCTTTCTTTGTTACAAATAAAAGGTAGACAGACTAATAATATACACAGTAGGCGTTGTGTGTATGTGTGTATTGTCTCTGTGTCTACAATATTATTTACTACCGAATTGTAACAAGAGCGTAACAGTTGTGTAACAGTTGTATGAAGATTTTGGTCAAGATTATCTTACTTAAAATAAAAATATGCACCGAGTGCATATTTTAATTTATTATACTATGTTGCGATAGTCGATAGGTCTTCCGTATTGCATACAATCCATAATGTATGCTCGGTCTCCTTGTTGAAACTCTGTCTTCACATAAGTTTGCATTGCATCGTATTTGTCTTGAGTTGATCGTGGGAATGAGACCGCAGTCATCATTACACGACCAAGAGTTTTCATTAACTTAGTCATTTGTTTCTCCAATTAGTAATGATGTCTTATAACGCTGACGCGAGTTGTGCTACCAACTACTCAGGTCGAGAACTTATCTTGCCGTTCTATTTATACTATCAACATTTTTTTCTTGACATTTGAAAAGCAGGTGCTATAATATATATATTAGTCAGATATATGGAGAGCGATGATGAAAGAAATGTTAATTGATGAGATTGTTAACGCATTGCCCGACACTACTCTTAATTGTAGTATGAAAAAACAGTTGTTCGACGACTTAACGTGTAGTTTGAAAAATTGGAAAGATCCAATTCGTGCAGTTATTCCAATTGTCGACTTTGCTGAATACAATGCTGCATGCATTCACTTTACTGGCAAAGAGTTAAAAATCACAGACTTCCAAGATCAACGAGTAGGAGTTGAATGTACTGATTATGAGTGATGCAGAAAAACGACTTATCTTGATCACAGACTTCATTGAACAACGACTGCGCAAAGAACAAGAACTAGAATACTACCTAAAAGAACTTGATGAACTAGAAAGTAAAATTAGTTGGTTGCGTAGGGAAGTTGATCTCACCAACACCATAATTGATATGATCAAAAGTGAAACTGTATACGACATCAAAGATCAGTTAATTGCAAACAACGAAAAGCTCTTGATTAAAGCAGAGAAAGATGAAAAATGAAACTAGTATCGGTTACTTTAATGGTGTTGTTATTAGGTGCTTGTTCCAACGTGCCAGGATATCACGGTGTACAAAATGCACACGGTGCAAAAGAATTGTTTAACAACTGCCTGAGAGACATGTTGGACACACGCAACAATAGAGGATCCGGGTGTTAAATATGCATATGACATCTCAAACAGTTAATAATATCTTAAAATGGATTGCAACATCGATATTATGTGTTGGCAGCTATATTGTAAGTGCACACCCAATGTCATATCCGCTTGGTCCACTGGTGCTGTTTTGTGGCGGATTTGTCTGGTTGATAGTTGCGGTTCGGTGGCAGGAACGTGCACTAATTATTACCAACGGTGTTATGTGCCTCATTACTGTTGTTGGCTTACTTAGATTTTACGAGTATATTTAATGACACCTTTAGAAACAAGTGAATACAAAATGCGCTGGATGAGTAACAATCCTCATTCAGTTCGTCTACACAGCGATCTTGACACACAAGGTAAAACATGGTGTAGACGTAACTTAGAGCGGCACCAATGGAAGATGAATACGTGGACTGATGTGTATGAACATACATTCTTTTTTGAATTGAACGAACATGCTGATCTATTTGCACAGCAATGGCCGGAGTTTGTAAATCAATGAAAGAACATCAAGAACGTTACCACAACTACATAGGTCGCAAATTGCGAGAAGAGGATGCTAAACTTGCAGAGCAATCTGAAGACCGCATTGCCACGTTGGAAAAGAAAGTTGCAAAAATAGAACAGTTTATTAAGTCAATTGAGAACTAATATATGATTTATTGTTTTGGTGATAGTTTTACGTTCGGCGACGAGCTTGCAGACCGGAACGATGCATGGCCGGGTGTGTTAAATCGAATGACTGATCATAATGTAGTTAGCATCGCCAAGCCAGGTGCTAGTAACAGTTGGATGTGCAACATGGTAATAGAAAAATGCCTAGAACACAAACCACAGTTAGTTATTATTGCTTGGACTACACCTAACCGATATGATTTCTTTGACGAACGCAATAATAGTGTGTGTATTAATATCAATGATAGTACCGATAATCCGTTTGTAAAACAGCTATACAGCAAGTATCACAACTCTGGTGGAAAATTCTTAGAATGGGTGTGTCAAGCAATATTGTTGCAAAACTTTTTAGAAAACCAGGGAATTACGTATCGTTTTGTGCATGCCTTTTCGTCGGGTATCAATGATATAATAGACAACAACAAACATAACCCTCATTTTAAAAAAATGTTGAGCTTCTTAAATACAGATTGTTTCATTGGTTGGCCCGGAGATGATTTTATTAAATGGAGCCGCGGGTCGCCTCTTGGACCAAATGGGCATTTTTTAGAACAAGGGCACAAACAAGTTGCCGAACACATGTATGAACAAATTAAAGATATATTGTAAAGATGCACCGCGATGCCACTACCTTTAATTATAGTGTTAATATTGAACGACCTGCTGGCGATATTGATGGTATAGTTCAGTGGTGCAAGTTGAACTTTGAGGACGGCTGGCGTTGGCATATCAATTGTTTTAGCACCCCATCTACTCCTGGCAGCTATACTTTTTTTTTAAATAATAATGCTGATTATATGGCATTTGTGTTAAAATATGGTTGACAACAGCATTTAACTATGCTATAACTTAATAGTAGGAAGCATAACAGCCCTACACAATTCTTAACTGAATCAAAATGGAGAAACAAAATGACAGTTAAACTTGAAACACGGGCAATGCCCAAGCGCAACCCTTTTAGCGTTGCCAAAATTCAAAACTTGATGGAACGTAGCCAAGATAAAGATTTGTATGAAGATCTTGAAACACGCATTGATCCAACAAAAACCCTCCCAACACAAAAACTTATCTCAGATGCAATCAATAGTCTGCGTAATCGTTGCAATGGCACTTATGCAACCAAAGACTTCGGCGGCGTTGAGTTCGTAGCATTCGAATTGCTGGATATCAACATTGACAACCAACGTGATGTTGATTGGGATCACGTAGCGCACATCATTGAATCTTTTGATCCTCGAGCAGTGCAAGTTGTAAACACCATCAAGTTGCCCAATGGGCGTTACAGTATTCCAGAGGGTCAGCACACAGCCGTGGCACTGTACATCCTGTGGAAAGCTGGCATGATTGAAAAAGATTTCACAGTTGCATGTAAAGTAATTGATGCTCTTGCAGTAGTTCCAGGCAGCAACACCAAAGGTGAAGCATTTGGTAACTTCTTGTTCCGTTTGATCAACTATAAAGGTCGCAAAGCTGTTGAACCTTACTACATGCACAAAAGCCGTGTAAGTGGTGTACGCAACTATGGTAGCACACTTACAGAAGATTTGCATGCTGAGCGTATCCAGGGTGTAGTTGAACAGGCAAACATGTATACACGCCCAGCAGTTGAAGCACGTGGGCATGGCGCAAAGCCGGGTATGGTAACATATATTTCAGGACTTAACAAGATTGCTGAAATGGAAAGTGAGAACTTTGATAGCGCAATTCACGATCTTGAATTTGCATTGAGCTTGCACGATCGTTACTTTGCAAATGAAAAAGGTGTTGACGGTGGCTTTATCTTAGCACTAGGTCGCTATGCTAAACTTGCACGTAAAAACAAAACAACTATCACACGTGAGTGGCAGGATGCACTAATGCAGTTCTTTAAAACTACATATGCAAGCCCGAGCAAGTTTCATAAGCAAGCAAAGAATCGTTTGGAGAAGTTCAATCGTTCTCATGACTTGCCAGGTGGCTGGAGTGACAACTGTTTGTTGAGCATTTTGATCTTGGACTTCTATGCGTACTGTGATGCAAACGACTTGGACTTTCCGATCTTGCCAGATCAACACATCAACAAGTACAACGGTATTTAAGATGCGTTATTTGTACATATGGTCAAATCATTTGGGACGCACATGTTTTGGTATTACAAGTAATCCTGACAATCGCAAACGCAAGTACGAAGGGCACACAGGCTTTGAAGTTAACTGGACAAAGCTATATGCAGGTCCTAGCAATCACATTGAAGACTTGGAAGATCGTATTAAAAGCGAATTTTGGGATCACTTGTTCTACACTACTACTGGCAAGTACGAATGGATACGTGAAGACATCAACACTGATCAGATAATACAATGGTTAGAATGGGAAGTTGAAAACACTTACGAAAATGCTATAAACGAAGTTGATGTTACAACCAATACATAGCAACTAGCATTGGTATTATAATTGCAAATTGAGGGAGAAAGTTCAGTATAAGAGCTTTCTCTTTCCATCTATATCCAACATAAATCCAGCCCGCAGCGCCTACCATCTGTAATAAACTATTCCACGGCGTGATGCCTGCTACATGCAACACCATAGCACACAATATAGTTACGGCACTAGCGTACTTTACAAAAACTATGTGATTCATAGTGCACCCCTGTGTGAGCTAGCTAGTTTAATAAGATCATCTAATTCGGTGTGTTCTACATAATGCATGTACTTGCGATTTTGATCTTGTTTTAGTATTTCGTTAATTTTTTCAATGTTATTATTAATTGGCAAATTTAAGGTCTTTTCGACGCTGTTTATGTATTTTACGCCATAAAGATACATTAACTCCTGGCTAACAAAAATATGCGATTTATCCATAAAAAAATCTAATTGTTCTAAGAACTTAGGAGTGGTATGTTTGCCGCGAACCCTATTTTGTTGATATTTTAAAATGTTTTGGTCTCTGCCAATAATCATATAATTTACTATATCAAACACTTGTTGTGCACAATCGTGAAACTTTGCAAACTGTGGAATACGTGTCTCACCGTCAAATACATATGGTGCACCCATACTGGTATAGTAATAATCGTAGCTGCTGGTATCAAAGTTGAGAAGTAATTCGGGATCTTCCCAACAATCTGCAAAGGGCTCCATATCGTGCCCTTCCCAGTATTTTGTTTGCAAGCTTTCCCAGGCATACACATTCGGATTGCTTCCAAATATTTTAGCATATAAGTGGTTGCCGCTACCCTGTGGCCCAACTGCTATTGTTAGTTGTTTCATACCTCTATTTGAAGATCATAGTGCGAGAACAGCATGTGCATTTCTGTTGTTGCTACACCTGTTACTAGCAATGTACAACGTGGACTTCTGCCTGCGTTTGCTGTACAATGTGGCGAATTAAACCAATCAAAACTGTAAATCTCTCCTGCACGATACCCTGTGTGAACTTGGTTGCCGTACTGTAAGAAGTGACCCGGTTCCCAATCGTTTAACATAACCATAAAACGATAAACACTCTTAGGATCTGCTTTATTCCATTTTTCTAATTTATCAACATGCAAGTTCCACACTTGTCCAGGCATCTGCACATGGACTCGGCGCTGTACATCTCTATCATCACCTGGTAGTAAGTGTAGCGCATCAGTCATACGCTGGAAAACAGGTTCAATCGCATAGTCTAGTTTGGTTAAAACCAGGTCAGCTGGTGCGCCAGTGTTGATTAAATCTAGTTCTTCTGCTTCAATGTCTTCGCTGCCATTGGGGTTATCAATTGGATTGCGAGTGCGCCAAGTGATGTCGTTACTTTTTTCAACTGTTCTATCTAGTGCATCTTTCCAATCACCTGTGAACTTGCCCACATAGCGCATACTGTCATAAGCAGGGTCATGCTTAAATGCATCATAGTGATAGTTGTTGCGTGGAGCAGTTTTTTCCCAATTGCTTTCCATTACTGTTTATTCCTTTTAAAAATGTGTGTGGAAGAGCCAAATACCCTTCCACACATTAGTTACCTATTAATAGCTTTACGGAAATAGATTTTCTTTGAGTATCGAGTTAAGTCCCAATGCTTCTTTGTTGAATTTCACCAAGTTGCGTAATGCATCTTCTGTGATAAATGTCATTAGTGTGTCACGCATTTGGTCGCCACGCTCACCAATAAACCATTCGTACTTGCCGTTTTTAGCTTCAATAACTGCCATTGACTCAGGGTCGTTTGCCATTTTGTTCATTGCTGCTACTAAGCGATCACGCAATTCTGGATTACCCTTGTTGACCCAAATTGCTTTTTGTAGACCATCACGGAATGATTTAACTAATACATACGCATCGTAAAACTCGCCGCTTGCTTCTACGCCCCAACGCTCTTTAAACTTGATTTCGAATTGGTAACCTGGGAAGTTTGGATCATCTACGTGCTTGCCTGTAGCTGGATCAAGCAAACCGTGGTGGAACCAAAGTTCTGCGTTTTCGTCTGGTGCAATGTGGATTTGGTATGTAGCCGGGTTTTCACGTGAACCTGTTAAGTCGCCACGTTTAAATGCAAGACGGCGCTCACCGCCACTCATACCTTTAACCCATTTAAAGTTTTCACCGAAGCAAGTAATATACTCATCAACGGATTTATCTGGGCCACATGTCATCATTGCCATAGCAAATGCTTCTGGGACAGCACCACTTGTGCCAGCAAAGATTGCTTTATCCATATCTGCGCCTTTAACTTTGCCCATGATAATGTTCAAGTTCATAAGACCAATTGAATCATAGTCGGCATAGTTGTAGTCAACTTCTTCTTGCAAGAAGCTTACACCGTTACCGCCATGCGTAACAACAATTGTGTTTTCGTCAAAACGTAGATCGTTATGCCAAGCATTGATACCCGGAATGTCTCGTGCACCCGGAATGTTGCGAAGAACAATACGCTCACCTAGATGCTTTGAAAGCTCTTTCATAATAATTTCAGTCCAAACAGTTGTGCCACCGCCTGGTTTTTGTGGGTTTACCACTGTAATGTCAGCTGTTGCTGCGGTTGCTGCAAGTGCAAATACTGCGCCTGCTAGTAGTGTTTTAATTGACATGTTTTTCTCCTATACGAAATCAATTTTTGCTTTGTTAAAAAATATTCCCCATATTGCAGCCGCTATTGCTAGTGCAATAAATGCTGCTGGGAAGGGTTCGAGTAACAAATCTTCCCATCCGTAACCGAATGTGTTGAATTGTACCCAACTTGCTTCAAGTCTATGTGATAAGATAAATCCAATTAGGAAACTTATACGACTGAATTTAAAATACTTCATACCTAGTCCAGCCACGCAACACATAGCAAACATAAGATAATCATCAATGAATCCTGTGTACTGTGATGTAGTCCATACTAGACTTGCCATAATAGGCCAGAAGTAATATTTGAATGGAATATTGGTAATGTAAACTGCATAACGAATGAATCCGTAACTAATTGGCAGAATAATTATCAAGCTCCACAGATAACTGCTCAGTAGGTGGTCAAAGAACACGCCGTCTGACAGCACTGCTGGGCTACCTAATTCAAGCCCAACGTACATAAGCAAGCCCATTACAATAACTTCAAACGGTGCACCCGGAATACCAAACAAAATAGTAGGAACATAACTAGTAGCCTTTTGTGCATTGTTGGCACCTTCGCATCCAATTACACCTTGTACATTACCTTGTCCTACTGGATACCCTTCGCCATTGTAATCTTCAACCTCACCTTTTGTTTTTTTGCGTGACAGTGCAACTGTTTGACTATATGCAAACCAATCTGCAATATTGCCGCCGATGCCAGGCACTAGTCCTACAAAGCCGCCGATGAACCCGCCACGCAGTCCGTCCCAGCGATATTTCCAAGTGTCCTTGATACCTTGCCACAACTGGTTGAGAATATCACCTTTAGTTAAACTAACCTTTGTGGCTTTCATTCTGTATGCACTTACTAGTTCTGGAAATGCTAGTACACCTGCCATCACTGGAATCATTTGAATGCCATTTTCGATGTAGTCCCAGTCAGTAAAGTAAACACGCCATGTGTCAACGTCAAAGTTTGGTATTACTGTAATCCAACGCTGTGCTGCGGTGTCTGGGTCCATGCCCACTAGTCCTAATACAACCCCCGCTACAAGCGCAAAGATGCCACGGATCCAGTATTTGCTGCTGATAAAAATAACACATGTCATTGCAAACAATAGGAATGCAAACATTTCAGTAGTACCAAAATATAGTACAATTTTGGTATAGTATGGTAGAAACAAAAATACCAGCAATCCCCAAATCAAACCGTTTGCCCAACTTGTGCTAATTGCTGCACTAAGTGCCCGGGCCGCTTGACCCCGTCTACTCATTGGAAACCCATCTACCATAGTAGCTGCTGCACCCCCTGCTCCCGGAACGTTCATTACAACACCGCAAAATGTATCGCCGATGCTGCTAGTAACAACCACTGCGGTTGTAAACACCACTAACATGTAAGGATCATGGAAATACGTAACAAAACTGTACACAGCAATCAGTCCTGTGGTTGCACCAGCAACTGGTATTAATCCTACAAAAAATCCATAGAACACTCCTAGCATTAATACTATAATATATGAGTCAAGAAAATACATAGTGCAGCCTTCATAGGAAAAATCCGGCTAATCTCAATGAGACCAGACAGACGCAGACGATTACTCGCCTAAGTTAAAAATTATCGGGGATAGAAAAAGCTGAACTTCTTTACATTCGAGCGTTAGCTTTTCTTGTTAAATTTATTTAGTACGCTAATAATGGGCCGGTTAATTTTTAACCATTTCCGGAAGTAACCGAGTAGTGTAATCATTGTTTGGCGGTATCAACGAATTAAAATCCAGATGTTCACCGACAAATTCAAGACTTGACCTACTTTCATCAAGCGCAGATGCTTGTATAGACAAATCAGGCTCTATACCTAAAATATGCTTTGTTAAATAATCATGGGCTACTATAGGCGCTGGGTGGCGATCAACTGAATGCTGATACTCTAGCAAATCCATTCTTTCTAATTGGTAATCTTGTAATCCATAAAAACTGTTAGGATCGTTGACATCAAAATCCTCAAAGTTAAATTTTGACCAATCAATTAGACTTAATAACTTTTTTATCGCAGGAATAGCCATAATAGATTTTGCTATCTTGTAATCTTTTTTACTCAATGTGTTTGGTTTATTGAACCAAGTACATTCCCATTTTGGTTTAAGTATAGGTCTACTATCATGCCATGGGTTTTGGTGCAGCATCATTTTATAGTCACAACCTGTACTGTCAAGAACTTTTTGGATTTGATAAATTATATGCCAGTTATTAATATACATTTCGGTGAGACTAGGATCTTGGTCAGGCACATGCCGATAAAATCCAAAATTTTGAGTGTTTGCTACTGGCAATCCAGTGGCGCTTTCCGGTATTTGGCCTTTGATGTAATGTTTTTCGATAAAGTCTTCGTCATACCAATGCGCAGTTCGATTTGGATGAGTAATCATAATGTAAACAGTATCATCTTTAGTTATGTCAGTTGACAAAATTTGGTATAACATCATTTGATTGAAATTACCAGGCCAAGCAAAATTAGTAACTGGCTGCCGGGTATACTTTTCAAGCCAATCACTCCAGGTTGACCAGCGCCATTTAGTAAAACTGCATCCGTACGTATAGATCATATCATGTATTCTTTTGCTTAGTACGCCATACAAAGTACAGTCGGTTTTTATGAGTGTCAGTTCTTAAATCAAGAATATCAACGTTTAATTGTGTAGCACAGTTAACTACAAAGTTGCTATCCCATGGATAAAATGATATCCAGTTTGATTCATCCTTGTGGTGCGGCAAGCCAGGGTTTGCTCTAAAGAACATAATCGCACCTGGGTTGCACAAGTTTACTGCATGTTCTAGTTCTGCAAAAACTTTATCTGTGCTGCCAAAGTTGATTGATCCTAATGCTAGCACTGCATCATACTTTTCCTTAGGGTGATGATCCAGCAATTTAACCGACAAATCAGCAGCATCATTGTAAGGATCAATGCCTACAATATTATCAATCTTGTGTTTGAATTCGTGATAGCCACACCCAATGTCTAGTACTTTGCGTGGTTTTAGTTTGTTAACTTCGTTAATTAATGCTGGACCGCTGTACTTGTATTTTGACATTTCGCCTTGCCAATGATTTCTAAAGTATTCGTCCAACACTTTGTCGTCGATTCGATCAACTAGCTCGCCGATATTATTATAGTCTACATTGTCAAGTGAAACGTTGAACGTGCCTTGAATGGCCTGCTTGAGTGTGTTCTCATTACGCAATAGTTGTGGACTAGTGTGAATCATTGATTCAAGTTTGTGCAAAATTTTATGATTCATTTTTTTGTTTCCATTGTCTGTAAAAGTAATCTGCGTACAATTTATTTGTTTCTTTGTTTAGATGTATGCCGTCTCTGTTAGAGGCAAATAAGTGATTATAAAAAAAGTTTCCAAATTCTTTTGTTAACATATCAGGGTGATGATTGGCACCTTTTACAAATTGAGCAAACGTGGGCCAATCTTTGCCACGCAGCGAGTTGTAGGCTTCTTTGTGTGTATATAGTTGTCGATTTTGATCAACGGTATTTTTACAATCTATGTAATATTGCACAGGCGTGTCAAACATATAAATTTCTAAAGAATTTAATAAATTTTTTTCATTTGTCCCATAAAACCTATTAGGTAAAGCTGCTTCAATGACATCTGTTATACGATGTTCAGAAAAATATTCTAAATCTTCTTCGTAGCTTGTGTAAGTGTGATGCTTAAATTCTCCATCAACTAGACGTCTATGCAAAAAACTATACATTACAAAAGTATTCTGTACATCAAATAACTCGCAAGCACGTTTGTATACCAACTGTATTGCATCATTTCCTGCTCCATCCATGCCTAGGTTAAGTGTGGGAATATCAAAGTGTTCTGCTAATTGGCTGCACCAGCTGTGCTCGACTGGGCCTCCTAAGTTAACAGTAAAACTATCTCCCAAGCAGATGTTAACAGGCTGCCCAACATGCTCGTTATATTCCGGGCCACGAAATCCCCAACTATTAAACTGATAATCAAAATCTTGTATAGGGTAATTGTACCATTCGTCGGTTGTGCGCAGACTGTTTTCTGGATGATCCGCGGCTAAAATTTTACTATGATAGTTCTTATGATCTTGATAATATGTATAATTTATATCATTTATCAACATAAATTAATCTCTCTGTATCAATTTTATCACTTATTATTTCTTCTGTAACAATTGCATGCCTGTTACCGGCGCTAGCCCATTTGTTATAAGTGTCAACAGCCTGGTTAAAATTTGTTGTTCTTGAGCGTTTATCAGCAAGTGTATTCATTTTCAATGGCATTGTTGTAGGAAGTCTCATACTATTATGTAATTGGTCAATCTTAGAATGTAAATTGCACATGCCATCAAGTATATCAGCACAATTAAAATTATACATTGGATCTTTGGTTTGTTTATACATGCTTGATAGGTATCTATATTGACTATATTCCTGCAAACTTATTCCAAATTTGTCTTTTACTAGATGTGGTAATCCTGTTATGTCTGCTAGTACTGAATCAACATTATTGTGTAAATCATCATAGTTTACTGTTCTTGTTATATCAAAATTATCTTCGGCCCAGTATTCGTATTCTGCATATTCGTTAAGTTTAACTTGAAAATAATCTAAATCAATTGGTTCATTGACACCTATGCCGTGAGTGTCTATTCTTTCATCCACTGAATACACATTTAATTTTCCTGATTTATTTCTTATACCCCAACTTAGTGCATATTCAAGCGGATCTCTTTTGCAAAATAAGATATTATCAAATTTCCTATTACATTCTTTATAGAATATATTGTAATCCTCATCAACAGTTGACTGTCGACCAGTTACGTGATATCTGGCAATTCTACTGACTAGTAAATTGCCAGTTACTAATAATAAGTTGCAAATTTGTTCTAGTGACTGGTTATACTGATGTCCCCACTCTTTGTGTAAATTGCCATCTAGATTACCAAGTCCGTTTAATAATTCATGTGTGTTCCAGTAATCTAAATCTGCACATTGCAAATATACAGTCAGTGCTCGTTGGAGATATGTGCTACCTACTCCATCGGGTGTTAGTATAAGGTAGTTAGTACGTGAGTTGATTGGTTCAATCATTGATTTATACTATACGTGGCCATGAGGATGTCGCTGTGTTTCTTATGTTGTGTCCATTGTAACTTATGCCGGCGGGCAAAGTCAAGTATTAGTTTGTTCTGTTGATGAATTTGAACAGCCATAGTTGATTCATTTTGGTACCACTCATAGTTTGGGTATGTGATATCAAATCCGCCAGCTTGTAACCACCATTGCATGCTAGCAGGTCCTGGCCGATACACAAGTGTTATCCAAGCATCCGGGTAGCGCTCGACAATCTCGTCGAAATAATAAGGCCATTCGTGGCTCATTAATAACTTGATGCCGCCGGCTTTTGAAAATGGTGCATCCAAGTTATACTCATCTAAGTCGGTATTGAATTCCATGCCTGTGCCAAAGTATGCATCCTTGTGTCCAGAAAAGTCACCATGTGTGTACACACGATGTGGTGCTCTGTCCGATGTGTTGTATTCTGAATTTAGCTTAATTTCTTGTGCTATTCCACTCCAGCGACTGCCGGGCACACCTGTGAAAAACTCATACTTAGGTAAAGATGTTGTCATACATTTAATTATCTGTAAAATATACTCAAGAAAAATAAACTTTTTGGCATTTAGAGGTTGACCTTTTCTTTAGTTTCGGTTATAGTATAACTACAAAGAGAATAAAAAACAGGAGCAAACAATGTTAGCAGAAGCAATCATAAGTTTAACAGTAGCCTTTAGTAGCCCAGCAGAACACGAGTGTCTTGCCAAGAATATTTACTTTGAAGCACGTAACCAAAGCATAGCAGGAAAAGTAGCAGTATCACATGTGGTGTTTAATCGTGTCAACAGCAAGCGTTTTCCAAATACAATTTGCGGCGTGGTGTACCAAGGTGTAAAAAACAAAAACGGCTCAATGAAACGCCATATGTGCCAGTTTAGTTGGTACTGCGATGGACTTAGTGACGCACCTAAAGATCAAGATGCTTGGGAAGCTGCACAAGTGTTGGCATCAGAAGCATTGGTATTACATCAGCAAGGATACGATGGCACAGATGGGTCCATGTGGTATCATGCTAAGAATGTCAAACCAAACTGGCGCTCAGACTTTAACTTTGTTGGGCAGATTGATGATCACTTGTTTTACAGAGAGAAAAAACGCAAATGAAAACACACTTAACAGCCGTTGCACTAGCGTTTGGCACACCAAGTACTGCAACCGATACTTCGCAGTACTTTGTTGAACTATACGATTATAAGTACACCGAGCCAGGATTAATGTCCAAAGTTTCGCCATACGCATTTGCTGGCATTGGATATCAAGATTACAAGTCTCAATATCAAAACGGATTTGTTGGCAATGCAAAGTATTTTGTTGGCACAACAGACTATACATCAAGTAGTACTGGAAAAACCAAGAATGACCTCACAACAGGTCTGTCGGGAGAAATATCATACAAGTATAATTCGTTTTATGTTGGGCTGGGCTTTCGGCAGCTAAATGATCGTTGGGGCGGCAAACAATCATCCACTGGACACTTTACATACAACAGAAGGTCGCAATATCTATACGCACCGCTTGGCAATATAATATACAACAACCGTGGTGGGTATTTCAAATATCAAGTTAACTATCTAATCAGTGGTAACCAAACTAGTTACATAACCCAAGCAGGCTATTCTCAAACAACTAATACCCAAGACAGTGGCTATGGAGTTGAATTAGAATGGTTGCCTAATCACAACTATGGTGTGTTTGCCACGCACTGGAACATTGCCGATTCATCTGTTAACAACGGATTGTATGAACCGCAAAACACTACCACCGAGATTGGTTTTAAATTATTGTTCTAACCAAAACCACTAAAACGGACAATGTTGGGTTTGACAACTGGGTTGTTTGATGCTACACTGTTTGCATGTTGTTAGAAAACTAACAGCGAAATCACAATTGGAGACAGATTAATATGACAACCACAACTACCACAACAAAGCAAGATAAAGTACTCAATGCACTTATGGCTGGTGAGCAACTCACAGGCAAGCAAATTTCAGCACGTTTCGGCGTAGGTAATGCTCGTGCAACTGTATCAGCATTGCGCATGAAAGGCTTTGCTATCTATGCCAACGAGTCAACAGACACCAAGGGTCGTGTGAAAATCAAGTATCGCTTGGGTCGGCCATCTCGTGCTGTTGTTGCTGCTGGTTACAAAGCACTCGCGGCTGCATCACGTACCGCTGCCTAAACTTTAACAGTTTAAATTTACAACTAAAAAAGCTGCCCTAGGGTGGCTTTTTTTTGCGATTAATGCAAAATAAAGGTTGACCTTTTTATTGTTTTAGGCTATACTGTATGTAACAGCTAGGAGAAAAACATGCTTATCGTAAATGACATCCAAGACACAATCACAATGAAAAACAAACTGTCTGGTCTGCTTCGTCGCTCCAACACATTTAATATGTCCAAGTCAGACATCCAAGTTGAACTTGATATGATCATCGAAGATCTTATTAAAAATGAAGCCCGAATTGAAAGCAACATGCAGGAGACAGTGTAATGCAAACATTTACTTTTGAAGCGTATGGTAAAACTTTTAAAATACAAGGCAAGACTGCACTGTCTGTAATGGAAGATGCAAATCGTGAATTACTATGGGGAAATACGCAATACAGTCAGGGTGCCTGGAGTGATGGCCCAACAGAATTTCGTTGGATTGAAGGAAACTTTTTTGATTAATTGATACGATTTAGGTCGACCTTTTTATCAAGATCGGCTATACTGTATGTACTAGAACGGCAATCCACTGCCTTATCATCGGAGAAACATAATGCACGATACAACAGATAACACCACTGGTCTTGTAGTGATCACAATCGTAAGCATAGTACTAGGATACTTTGCTGTTCAAACAACACAACATGATACAATGTTTGGTTCAACTGGCCCAGTGGCACACACTGTAACACAACAAGTTAATGCGCTGACAAAAGCAAAAATACACATTGCTACATTAGGACTAAATTAATTCTCAAATATACAAAATAAAGGTTGACCTTTTTATTGTTTTAGGCTATACTATATGTAACAGCTAGGAGAAACACCATGCAAATTCTTGTACAACATGCAAAAACAGATCGTAACACAGGTTCAGTACTGGGATACACTGATGTAGCATTAGTTAATGTTCCTGTAGAAATTTCAGCATTTGGTACTACAAATGAATGTTTAGAATATGCATACCGTTATACAAACAATGTAGCAGGCAGCTGGAGCATCAATGAAGAATATTTGCCGCTGCGTGATGGTAAAATGATTATTAACGGTGACTACAACGAAAACGTTACTGTGCTTTACACTCGCCCAGACGGAATGGGTCAGCGTTCAAGTATGATGGGCGACCGCTTTATTGTAGACGGTGTTGTTTACAAGTGTGCAGTATTTGGTTTTAAAAAAGTGGAACTTGAAAATGCCTAAAGCGGATCCAGTAGCGTATTCAGCAGCTGACATATGGGGCGCCGCAGTATATGCAACCAATGTCAACGGCGGCTATATTAAAATGCCACAATATGCATTTGATGAAAATGATGTGCATATTGTGGTTAAAATACCCAACCGCGATGTTGCAAAACAAGCTCTCGCTGATGGTGTTGTTACTGAGCAAGATCGTCGTGTAGGCAAAGAAGCTCAACAATTCTTGTCCAGTCGCCTGGCAATGAAAGCGTTGTCTGGTCGATTGTCGGACTTTGAAAGTGTACTGGCTGGTACAATAGCGTTGGAAGAGTTTATTGTACCGCAGGATAAAAGTAAAATTGGTGTTGTTAACAGCCAGATTGCAAGTTATCAACGCCAAGTTCAAGAAGAGTCGCTAACACAACATTCTGTGTGGGGATATGTTGGCGAAGTTGGTATGCGTGTTGACACACAGGTTACAGTAGCATCCTGCTACTATATCCAACAGTATGAAAAGTTTCGGTATGTTGCTATTACAAAAGAAGGGCACAAGATTAGCTTTTATAATAGCAAAGAATACACACCGGGTACTACAGTGGAAATCCGCGGCACTGTTAAAAAACATGCGGAAAACGTAACTATTTTAAACAGAGTAAAAATCAAGGAAACAATGTAATGGAAAAAACATTCACAGTTGCTGGTACAGCAACACAACATGGTATTACCAAAGTTCGCTTTGCTAATGATTTTGTAAGTCGATATAAAATTCTTCTAAAAAACGGCTGTGATCCAATTAATTTGATTGAGCTGCCAGAGCCAATGACCAAACTTGAAGCACTAAAGTATTTGGAAAGCCTCGACTGGCCCGGTGATGACGGCTATGCTGTTACCAGCAAGCTTTATGAAATTATGAAGGAAGCCAAAAAAGGCGAATTCAAAAAAGAGTTTTCACTTAGTGAGATTCGTTCACGTAAAGTAGATGTATCTCCTATAGAGATTTTGCAACAAACTGGATTTATGGACGTTGATGTTTCGGAGCTTGAATTGGAATGACAACACTATCCAAACTCGACAAAAGAATGTTCGAGTACATATGTCATCTACACTTTGAAAATATAGATCCCGCAGACTTGCCTTGGGAAGAATATATCAAACGACCGGTGTATCCTTGGGAATTTCCTAAGGAACTAGAATTGATGTTCAAGACTATTTTTTTCGATAACAAAGACATTATCGCTAATAAAAAAATCTTAGACATTGGTTGTGAATTTGGTACTAAAATACCTTGGTTTGCTAAACTACAACCCAAAGAGTTAACATGTATAGATCCAGATGAATCACACTTTACTATTGCTAATTATATTAGCAACCTAATTGGCAGAACAACAACAACTAAAACTCATTGTGTAACCTCCAGAGCAGAAGATTTTGATCTAACTGCCGACACAATATTTTTGTTAAGTGTGAATCATTATGTAGACGATCAATTTGAAATCTACAAAAATCTTAACTGTACTCACTTTGTGATAGATACACACACTGACCATGACATTTCACTAGCAGATATTAACAATTTCTTTGAAAAAGAATATACAATCGAAAGTGAAGTATATATTAGAAAAAACAGAGCTATAGTAAGGTATAAGAAAAATGAATAACTTCGTACCAGGGCAATCTGTGGCTAAATATCATTGTTATGTTTGAAAGCTACGATAAACTCGAAGAGATATTTGGCAAAGATGACGCAATTGCCGGAATGGTACTGTCGTTGTGTGCAGCAATGTTTGACAACGGTGTGCGTCTAGTACACATTGGCGGACTTATGCGAATGTTAGGAGTGCCCAATGATGTGGCTTGCGAACATGACGAAGAAGCAATTGAGTTACCAGATAACTTTTACGAACAACTAGAAGAAATGGAAGCAGAGGAAGCAGAGTCAGACTTCTTTGTGCCCGCTTCGGCTACTGTACATTAATTAGGAGATAAAATTTATGTCAGCCCACGATACACTCATTGAACAATTTGAAACATACTTGTTAGAACATGCTAAATTTGAAGAAAAGGGTGTAAAAGCCTCTGCAACACGAGCTCGTGCTGCGCTACAAGCAATCGGCGGAGCAGTTAAAGAGCGCCGCAAAGAAATCATTGAAAAGAAAAATGCACTTTAATATGTCAACTGTTGATGTTTCTGTTATCGCCGACCCCGACAACCCAGATGAGTTGTTATTGCAATTACCTGATTCACTACTCGAATCACAAGATTGGAAGGTCGGCGATACACTACAATGGAACGAAACAGTTAATGGTGCCTGGACACTAACAAAAAATGATGAATCAAACAGGGATTGACGGTAAGCTTTCACTAACCGGCGACCATGCAGACATCGAAATTAATGGTGTTAGCCTCAACGATACACTCGCTGCTATCAACGAAAAACTAGCTATACTTGTGCCCAATCCAGCATTGGAACAAGAAAGTGCGGAATTAGCTGCTATTCGTCAAGAGTATGTAACACTCGAAAAGAAATTACTAGAAAAGCAATTAGCCTGGGAACTACTAAACAAATGACATATGTAGTACAAGAAGAATGTATCAAATGCAAACACCAAGATTGTGTAGCAGTGTGCCCTGTGGATTGTTTTTACGAAGGTGAAAACATGTTGGTAATCAATCCTGATGAGTGCATTGATTGTGCAGTGTGCGTACCTGAGTGCCCGGTTGATGCGATTGTAGCCGACGACGAAAGCACACCATTCTGGATCAATTTAAATGCCGAACTTGCGGAAGCATGGAAAGACAATCAGATTACCGAAATTGGCCCAGTACCTGAAGATGCAGCTGAGTGGAAAGGCGTTCCAAATAAGATTGAGCTACTAATACGATGATGCGTTGGTATGATTATCCAATAGCATTTTTAGCCGCAGACTTTATGACTGGATTTTTATTCAGTGGCAGCATCTTTGGCGGAGCATTAGCATATATGATTTACATAGCCTGGTGTAATTATTATTGCACTTATAGACTAAAACAAGAGGAAACACAATGACAAACCCATTTAAAGATATTGACACGTTTGCAACAGCGTGTGATCAACCTCCTAGTGAAGCAAACTACAAAATGTACCTTAGTCTTATCGACGAAGAATACGATGAGTTACTAGATGCTGTGGTAGCACAAGATAAAGTAGAACAACTTGATGCGCTGGTAGATATTCTTGTTGTTACTATGGGCGCTATTCGTGCAGCTGGATGGGATGGCGAAGCGGCTTGGAAAGAAGTAATGGACACAAACTTCGCTAAAATTGACCCAGATACAGGCAAGGTGCGCAAACGTGAAGATGGTAAGGTGTTAAAGCCTGTAGGCTGGAAAGCACCAGAATTAGCACAATTTGTAGAATAATTAAAAACTACTTGACATTCATTGGAACTCCTGCTATACTTGTTTTAAGTTAACCAAGCAGGAGTTTTTTAATGACTATGCAACTTGTTGGTCCTTATATGACCACAACAAACTACAAGAAGCGTAAAGCTAAAAAGAAAACACAAAAGTTGCTTCAGGCAGAAGCTGAGCACGAAAAGTTTATGCGTAAGATGGGTGTAAGCCAAGAACAACTTGAGGGCAAGCTGTATGACAAGTATGGCAAACGCAAGAGTGTTAATGAGCGGCCAGACTACGATACCGGCCCGCGTATGACAAGTGATAAAATTGCAGGGCATGGCGTGCGCAAAGAAAGTCACACATACAGCGGCGAACGCCAACTGTTGGGTATTGCAACTATGCACAAAAGTAATATGGTACCTATTTTTGCTGATAAAAAAGAAGACGCAAAAGATATTGCAAGTATGAGGAGATAAAATATGACCAAATATTTAGAACAAACTGCACAAGACAGTGTGAAAGCCCAATTGATCAACGGAGTTGTGAAAGTCAACTTTCTTAAATCTGATGGTACAATTCGCAAGATGAATGCAACATTAAATGAAAACGTAGTTCCTAAAGCAACCAAAGAAGATCCACTAAGTACCAAAGCGGTACGCAAAGTTAATCCAGAAGTTTGCGTAATTTGGGATGTTGATGCAGCAGGCTGGAGAAGTTTTCGCTGGGATCGGCTGCAAGAAGTAAAAGAAGAGGAATAATTATGAAAATAGTAGGATTTGGTGATAGCTTTGTATTCGGTAGCGAACTCGAGGATAACGATGACGGTCGTAAAAGTTGGGTTGCACAATGTGCAGAAAAGCTAGGAGCAGACTACGAAACAACCAGTGTACCTGGATGCGGTAATGAAAATATTTCAATGCAAATACTAACATATTTCGCAAACAATCCAAAAGAGAATACACTTGCAGTTATTAACTGGACTTGGGGAGCCCGATGGGATTTTTATGTTCCTGGTAAGGAAACATGGACCACACTGGGGTTATCATGTATACCGAGTAAACTAGCACCGTTGGTAGGGATTGACGAGGCAACAAAAATACTAGAGTTTTACAACAAATATCCAGGATATAGCACACTGTGGGACAAGTTTAGAACACTACAAACTATCCATTCGACTCAACAATTTTTAAAATTACACAACATACCCAGTGTACAAACTTATATGGACTCTGAAATGTGGGATACCAAATGGCATGCACCAGACTACATCCGTACACTGCAAGACCTTACCAAAGAACCATTGCAAACATTCGAAGGCGAAAGTTTCTTAGAGTGGAGTTACACCAATAAGTTTGAAGTTACCGAAGTGGGGTTGCATCCCCTTGAAGATGCACACACTGCCGCATGCGATTTATGGATTGATGTTTATAGACAAGCTCTAGCAAACATGCCTTCATAATACAATATCAATAAATATATGCATGCAACAAGAAATTAGAAAATACATTCAACTAACTGAAGCCAAACAAGAAGAAAAATTAACAGCCGACACACTGCCGTATGACAGTGGTGCATTAGCTCCTGTGCTTTCTAAAGAAAATGTTGACTACCATTACAATGTGTTGACCAAAGGATATGTAAATCGTTATAACAACAACGAAGGCGATCCTAAATTCAACTACGGTGGAGCAAAACTTCACAACTTGTTCTGGCAACAGTTACAAGCACCCAAAGGCGCAAACAGACCTACCGGGACAATTAAAGAATTTATCGACACACATCACGAAGATTACGATAATTTTAAGAAAGAAATGTTGCGTGTTGCAATGACACTTCAGGGCAGTGGCTGGGTGTACCTTGCTAAGAATGGCAAGATTAAAACTACGCCTAACCAATCATACAAAACAGATATACTATTGCCAATTGATATGTGGGAACATTCATTTATGGATTATGTACCTGCCAAAGACGCTAAGAAAAAGTATATAAACAATATGATGAAAATCATTAATTGGAATGCAATCAATGGGAGATTATAATGATTAGACGATGGATTAAAAGCAGAGTAGATGAGCGTACCTCCTGGAACGGTGCTGTACTAATTGGAGTCGGCTTGGTTATTTTGATTGCAGGACCATTTGCTAAACTAGCGGCATATGCAGCAATCGCATACGGCGCCTGGACTATCTGGAAGAAAGAAGACTAATATGGTGATAACTCTCACTGAATCTGCCAAACAATACATGAAAAAAGTTGGCAAGCCAAATGTATCGCTGTCTGTTAAAGGTGGCGGGTGCAGTGGCTTTCAATACGAATGGGGTGTAACTGACAAGGAAGCAACAGTGGATCATCTATGGCTGGACCCAATGGCAGAAATGTTCGTGTTTGGTTGTACAGTAGATTATGTTGAAGAACTAGGTGGTAGTTATTTAAAGGTATCTAATCCAAATGCAACAGCCAGTTGCGGCTGCGGGGAAAGCTTTGCCGCTTGATCCATAAATACACTAGTATTAAAGGATCAGTAGATGGCACAACAAATAATCAATTTAGGAACTTCAGCAAACGCAGGCGATGGCGATAATCTTCGCAGCGCAATGGATAAAACCAACGACAACTTCACAGAAGTTTACACTGCTGGCCCTGTTGGTTCAAACATCGCTATTTCAAACAACTCTATCACAAGTACAAATACAAATGGCAACATATCGCTGGCTACAGACGGTACTGGTGTTATTCAAGTTACAAATAATGTCATTCCTGATGCCAACGATATACGTTATATTGGTAGTGCAAACAACCGGCCCAGAGGCATTTATGCAGGCAGTGCAGGTGTTATCACAAACGGCCCAGTTACTTTGCCAACTTATGCTGACACAACAGCACGTGATGCAGTAATTACTACTCCGGTTGCAGGCATGATTGTACTTACAGGCACTTCGTTCCAGGGCTACAACGGCTCAGCTTGGGTCAACCTAAACTAATATAAGTAAGTTCTTGCCATAAATACTCATAACAGCAAGTTAGAGGATTACAATGGCAAGACAGATTATCAATGTAGGCGCAACAGCCAATGATGGAACAGGCGATGGTCTTAGAAACGCCTATATCAAGTGTAATGATAACTTTCAAGAACTGTACAACACTACAACAACCCCCACTGAAATTATAAACGGCACATCAAACATAGCTGTTGCCGAAAGTGCTAATGTTACAATTAGTGTTACTGGTAGTGCCAATGTTGTTAACTTTTCAGGATCGTTAACAGAATTTACTGGAAACGCAGACATCACCGGCGACTTATCAGTTGGTAATAGCATTACGATTACACAAGATGTAACAGTTGGTGACCAACTTGTCATCACAGGAACTGTAGGAAGCAACATTATCCCTGACGGGAACAGCACTAGAGACTTAGGGTCAAGCAGTGCAAGATGGAAAGACATATACCTGAGTGGTAGCAGTATTGTACTCGGAGACATTGTATTAAAAGCAAGTTCGGGTAATGTACTCAGTGTGTTTGGCGCAGATGGTACTACACCTGGCAGCATTAATCCTACTATTAGCAATGGAACATCGTCGATTGCCATTCCAGCAACTGACGGTGATGTGCAAATAACTGCAAATGCAATAAACACACTCACAGTAAGTGATGCTGGCGCTAATATCACAGGATACATTGATGCAACTGGTAATATTACAGCAACCGGCAATATACAAGGTGGCAACCTAACAATTGGCGGATTATCAGCAAGTTCTGATGTTACTGCCACTGGAAACATTTCTGGAGCGTATTTTATTGGCGATGGCGGGTTTCTTTCAAACGTAACGGCTGCGTCCAACGTTGCTGTTACACAGATTGCAAATGGAACAAGTGTTGTTGGTATTAGTAGTTCTGGCGGTAATGTTGAACTAACATCTGGCGGTGTACTTGTATTTGAAACAAATGGCACAACTATAGATTTCCAAGTTCCACTTCTTGGCGATGGTAGTCAGCTAACAGGCATTGATGCTACACAGATTCAAAACGGCACTAGCAGTATTGAAGTTACTACAAGCGGTGGCAACATCGAAGGCAATGTAGGTGGTGCTACAATCTTTAATGTTGCAAGTACGGGGCTAGAATTATCTGCTAACATTGCAATGGGCAGCAACTACATTACGGGCCTTGCTGATCCTTCGGCTGCGCAAGACGCTGCTACTAAAACCTACGTTGACACAATTGCAGCCGCAGGGATTCACTACCACGATCCAGTTAGAGTTGAACAAGAAGGCAACTTAAATGCTACATACAACAATGGCGCAAGTGGTGTAGGTGCTACACTAACCAATGCTGGTACACAGGCAGCTCTTGTTATTGATGGCGTTACAATGGTTGTTGCTGACAGAGTATTAGTATATGAACAAACAGATGCCAGTGAAAACGGTGTGTACACTGTTACCGATATTGGTAGTGGTGGTACAAACTGGGTATTAACTCGCGCCGCAGATGCTGATTCATATGCGCCAAGTGATCCTGATTCGCTAGGACAAGGTGATGCTTTCTTTGTACAAGAAGGGACCGCAGGTGCTGGTGAAACATATGTAATGAACACTGTAGGTACAATTACATTCGGTACTACCGATATAACTTTTGTACAAATTTCAAGTGCACAGATTTATAGTGCAGGCAACGGTATTGACTTAACCGGTGTTACCTTCTCATTAGACAGCACATATGACGCAACATTTAACTCAATAGCTGGTTCAGGTACAAGCCTGACTGCATTAAATGCAACTCAATTAACCACAGGGACAGTACCAAGTGCTAGACTAAGCGGGACATACTCGATCACTGCGGCTAACATCACAAGTCAATCAAACAGTGCAACTATTACCGCAGCAAGCACAAACACTGCTAATCAGATAGTACTACGTGACGGTAGTGGTGCATTTAGTGCCGGGGCAATTACAGCTACAGGCGCTGGAATCACTAACCTAAACGCAAGCAACTTGGCAAGTGGCACAGTACCAAGTGCTAGACTAAGTGGAACATATTCAATCACTGCGGCTAATATTACAAGTCAAGCAAATAGTGCAACTATTACCGCAGATGATGCAAACACATTTAGTACAATTGTATTACGTGACAGTGCCGGGGACTTTGCTGCAAGTACAATAACAGCAACAGCAACACAAGCACAGTATGCTGACTTGGCAGAAATTTATACAAGTGATGTTGACTATACACCGGGCACAGTAGTGATGTTTGGTGGTGATGCTGAAGTAACAGTTAGCAACGAAGATGCAAGCCCACGAGTTGCAGGCGTGGTTAGTACCAATCCTGCACACTTAATGAACAGCGGTACTACAGGTATCGCTATTGCACTAACAGGCCGAGTGCCAACACATGTTGTCGGTGCAGTTCGCAAGGGTGACATGATGGTTTCTACTGCAACTGGCAAAGCAAGGTCCGAGTCTAATCCGGCTATGGGCACAGTAATCGGCAAAGCATTAGAAGATTTTGATGGGACGCACGGAACGATCGAAGTAGTAGTAGGAAGACTCTAAATGGCACAACCAGTCTGGGTAACACCTGCCGGAAATCTTGGAACAATAGCTGAAAGTTTATTCTTCAATCAGCCTATTGTAGCAACTGATCCAGACGGTGGATCTATAGTATATTCATTGATTGCAGGGCAACTACCTACAGGTATACAAGTAACAACTAATGGTGTTATCGAGGGTGTTCCTACAGCACAAGCATTAGTCAAGGGCGTACCAAGTGAAGTTGCTGAAAATGTGACATCAACTTTTGCAATTCGTGCTACAAGCACTGACGGACAGATCAACGATAGAACCTTTTCATTAACTGTTACTGGTCAGGATATTCCGCAGTTTTCTACATCAGCTGGATCATTGGGAACATTTTTTGATGGAGATACAGTCGACATTACAATAGAATTCGATGATCAAGATCCTGGTGATGTTGCAACTATCAGTGTCGACATCGGAACTCTTCCGCCAGGGCTGAGTTTAAATCCACTTACAGGTGCAATCACTGGATACATTTTGCCAATTAGCAACTTACCAGATGATGCGCAAGCTGGATTTGATGCCAGTGAATTTGATTTGTACCCGTTTGCATTTAGTACTCGTAGTATTAATAAAACATACGAATTTACATTAAAAATTACAGACGGTAAAGATCAAAATCTAAGAACATTCTCAATGTATGTTGTTAGCCGTGATAGTTTAACAGCAGACACAACAGACTTTACTGCTGACACAGACGTACTCACAGCAGATCTTTCACCGTTCCGTACTCCTCTTATTATTAACTACCCATCAGGTGGTGTAATTGGAACATTCCGGCACGACAATTTCTTTGCATACCAAATTGAAGGGCTGGATTTAGATGGAGACTTGTTTGAGTTTGAAATTGAACAAGGCGATAGTAGCGATATTCCACCGGGCATAACGTTTGACAGAGAAACTGGATGGTTTACTGGCTTCTTCCCTGATCAGGGTGCAACAGAACTACAATACACATTTGCTATTACTATTTACAAAAAAGACAACAACAGTATTGTAAGCGAACCTTACGAATACACAATGACTGTTATTGGTAATATTGAGAGCAGTGTTACATGGTTGTCTGGTACATTAATCCCTGGTAGAGATGTTAACGATCCTATATACAGTTTAGGAGAAATCAGCAACGGTGCAATTAGTATGTTTTCCATTTTGGCAAGCAACCCAAGTGATAGGTCGTTGCAATTTAAGTTAAAACAAGGTAGTTATCCTTCAACACCAGGACAGTACAACTTGCTACCGCAAGGATTAAGTTTACTTGAAAGTGGACATATTGCAGGTCGTGTTAGCTTTAATACATTTACATTTGACGGCGGAACGACTACATTTGACAAAGAAATAAGCACTAGACTAACGACAAACGAGACTACGTGGGATAAGAATTTTGATTTCACAGTGGTAGCATACAGTTCAGATGGATTGATTAGTGTTAGTAGGACTTTTCGTATCACTGTTGACAGAGAATACAACAGCCCATACCAAGGATTGTATATCAAGGCAATGCCTGACAATGCAGACAGAAATTTTGTAAACAGTTTGTTACAAGATACTGATATCATTCCGCCTAGTAGAGTATACAGACTCGACGATCCATATTTTGGCATTGCAAAAAATGTAACCTACACACATGCATATAGTCTGGACACTGCAACACTTGATGAATACTTGGTTGCATTAAGCAAGAATCATTTTCGCAAGAAATTAATACTTGGTAAAATAAAAACAGCACAAGCACTAAACCCCGACGGGACAGTTGCATACGAAGTGGTGTACAGTGATGTGGTTGATACTGGTGTAAACAAACTCGGAGAATCACCTCCGCAGAGTATCACACTTCCGTATCCTGCAACAGTTTACAGTGAAACAGCTACTGAGGCTCGTGAATTAGTTGATGAAAACTTTAGCAATGGCAGCATTGGAGATCCGAATGTAACTGCACTTAACCAAATAAGCGAAGCATATTTAGAAGAAGCAAGGGATCTAAACCTTCTAACCAATGTTATGAGTCAAATAGCTAGAGATTGGGTTAGTCAAGGGCAACCAGGAGACACTGCACCACGTTGGGACGGTAATAAGTATATTCCAAATCCTGTAGCAAACGATACTTTTACTCCGGTACCGAGTAACCAGTGCCCGGTAAACATCGACGAACCGTTACGATATGATAGATTCAAGTCGGCACTCGACGCACTAACAGCAGATGATATTATATGGTGTGATTATACAGTAACCATCAACAAGGATCCTAATGGTCAAAAACTAGATCCGCCCAAGGTTGTTCGCAGTGTTGCACCGTTTGGCTTTTTAATAGAAGTAGGTGATACTGCATACATTACGATGCGTGGCACACAAACCTCATATGATTTTACATTAGACTTTATGACCGGCAAAGTTATAAACCCAATTGCCGGCTTTGGTAAAGGTAAAACACAAAATGGATTTACTATGGCATACAACGGTCTTGGCCCTGACCCTACTAAAGTTCGGGCAGCAGATGTACCAGGTAAGAGTTTGTATACTGTGTTGAACGACACCACCAAAACAAAAATTAAAATCGGCGGACACAGTCTTGGAAGTGCGATCAGTACACTAATTACCAACTATGCTCAAAGTTTAAACAAATTTGATAAGATTGAAGGTTATGTAAGTGCAAGTCCAACAGTGGGTAACCAAGTATACGCCGACTATTTCAACGCTCTGTCAGACAAAGACGGCAACACATTGGGCAACAACTTCTATAGGCTTACAAATAAACATGATCTTGTACCAACACTTCCTGGGCCATTATTGGGATTTATTCCGGTTGCTCAAGAAGTTTTGTTTGATACATTGTACACAGACTTTGAAGGTAAAAAAGATATATCAAAAAATCATTCAATCTGTTGTTGTTATTCGTATGCACTTAAACATCCCCAGAATCCATACAATAATGCAAATGAAGCTGGTGTAGAGAATGAGTGTGTGTTCCCTGTTGGGCCAACTAATTATTATGCGTCAATTGACCAACACTTTAGCAACTTGATATTGTATTACAGTTCTTTTGTAGACACAGATGGCACGGTTTCAAGAACTGTTACTACCGTGTATCCAAACAGTTTGGTTAACATGCGAAATCAAGTTATTGATGTTGTCGGACAAGAAAACACAGTGTTGCCATTATGGATGACCACAAAACAAACAGATGGTAGAGTTTTAGGCTTTACCAAAGCATGGGTAATATGTTATACCAATCCCGGGGAAAGTGATAGAATTAGTTACAACATACGCACGCAGTTTGGCGAAATACTGAATCGTGTGGACTTTATTAGTGATAGGTACATATTAGACAATCAACTTACTGAAAACTGGGTACCAAATGAAGATTCAACAGACGGTGGCAATTGGAACCCAAATCCGCCACTTAGTACGACATTCGATGTTGAATTTAATATAAGTGGTTTGTATGTTTCAACATCGTTGGTTGCTGACGCTACTAATAGTGAAATCTTTGACAGAAGCTTAACGGTTAACGGCATACTAGTTGTTGCAGCAGGGGCAGTTGGCGGTCAAGAGGCTGTACCCGATGCCTGGGTCAAAAAGGTTGGTAGAAGTTATCAACTGTTAATGGACGAAGATGCAACGGGAATCAATACCACAGCACAACAACAAATGATCCGCACACTAAATGGTGCAGCTGGAACTTGGCATGCTGGTTTCCAAACTGCACAACGAGTTGGCTATGGCGGCGGCAGTTCTTATTCTCCAAACTGGCTAACCGATATAGGTGCAGCATCTTATGCTGGTTACACAGATTTTTTAGACCAGCATGCAGTTAACGACATGGTATGGTATAAAAACAACAACGGCTGGAACGGCACCGGAATTAAAGACGTTGAAGAAGTGTTTGAACATATTATGCACACCATACACCTATATGGTGTACGTGGCGGGGTTGAAGGATCAGTAACTGAACTCAACTGGGACAGTGAAGATAATCCTGGTACATACACAGGCACTGAGTTATTTAAAGCAATGGAACAAGCAATTGACAATGGTATGTATGATGCTGGTGCTCTTGATCCTTATGATTCAACAGAAGCACATATACTAATGAAAGAATATATGTATCTGCTAAATTGGGGCATGTGGGAGATGAGTGTGTTCTGGGCTGGCGGAAGTTTAGCACCGGAATGGAATGATCTAATGAGAACACCATCTGGCATATTAGCAAACAACCCATTAGGGCATGCACTGTTTGAGAAGTACTTTGCACCTGTACTGAGCAAACCAAACTTTGCTACATTGAATAGCATCTTCCAAGACAACGATCAGGGAGAAGCAGGTTATGTTGCAACTAGTGCAGTTAACAATGCAACCACATTCGATGGCAATAGTTTGAGATTTACTACACCTGTAGATATCTACGGTAAGACGGACAAATACGATAAATATCTTGTATTTCCGAAGACAACTATTTTAGGATAAGAAGAGAAAAATGACAAGCAATATCAATCCCAACAATATAGATACCACCTACCCTATTGCTGGGCAGGATAACGACAGTCAGGGCTTTCGTGATAACTTTACAAACATCAAAACAAACTTTGAATATGCAGAGACTGAAATTGATGATTTACAAGCAAAAGGTATCTTCAAAAGTGCACTAACAGGCACTACACTAGACAACGACATGGCCGGTGCGCTAGTAGAAAATATGAAGACACAAGCATTCCGTGGAACTCGTGTTGCATTACCTGCAACAACTGGTACGGCAACCATTGATTATAGCGCAGGACAATGGTATACTGTTACAACCAGTGGCAGCATTTCATTAGCATTTACTAACATCCCAGCAAGCGGTAATGCAAGTTGGTTTAATGTACGAATTACTGTTGCCAATGTTGCACACACCGTAACACTTCCAGCAGCCGTTGGTGCGAGTGCATCAGCACAAAGTGTAACTGGTATTCAAGGTATTGCGTCAAATGTTATTACGTTTGCAGAAACTGGCACATACGAGTTTGAGTTCCACACAGACGATGGTGGTACATCAATTTATCTAAGTGAGCTGACACGCCCACGCAACAGACTCATGAATCCGTTATACCTAGCAGGCAACGAAGACGTAGCAGATGCCGCAGCAATCAGTTTAGACAAAACAGCTAGTTACTTCTCAACAGGCGGGGCAGAAACAGCAACACTTGCAGCAGGTGTAGAAGGCCAAATTAAGACACTTATGATGTTTGCAGACAGCGGCGATATGGTAGTAACTGTTACTAACTGTGGATGGAAAGCAAGTGGAACTGGTACAATTACATTTGATACCATTGGTGACGCATGTACCTTGCAATATGTAAACGACAAATGGTTTGCAGTTGGAATCAATGGTGTAACATTTGCCTAATAGGCAAACAATTAATTGACATATCAACTCCTCTACGCTATAATTAAGTGTAGAGGAGTTTTCAATGGAACATCCATTAATTGGTAATATCGATCATTTAACTGAAGCAGAATTGATTGAAAAAATTACCGAATTGAATAAAAAATATTATACCAGTGTACACATGGGAAACGCCCAGTTGACCAGTCAAATTGGCATGGCAGTTGAAACCTACCGAAACAAACTATTACAAAAACAAACAAAACAAAGCCCTGACAATGATTTTGAGGATAAAATAGATATATCATGAGTTACTCACGTTTAAGCCTTAGTCCGCAATTTTATGCAGGCATATACACACCACACGGAATTGTAATGAATCGGTACTATGTGGATATACAGATGATAACAATGACCAACAGTTCTTTTGACCATAATATTGCAGTAGAACGAATTAGGTATATAGCAAATGACGAATTTGACAGTAGCATACTAATCAACGAAAAAGAAGCAGAAGCAAAAGAATTATTAGAAGCAGCAGGTTTTAAGTGCATTACGTTTCCGACCAATCCAATTGATCAAGTAGTTGGGCTTTCGCTATTCCATAAATTAACCAACGTGGTTGATCCTGTTGTACAAATACTCGATGTTAATATACACAGCGATGTTGGCGGCGTTAATTATTTGCACAACGAAGAAGAAGATTCACCACTAAGTGAGTATGAGGGATGGTGGCATAACAACGATCCTAGCTGTTATTCATTGTCAATCAATAGCAAAGTCGTTGCCCTCAAGTTACCTACATGGAAGAAACTCGGCATGGAGTGGGAAGACGACGAGGAAGATTATGATGATGACGATGAGTTTGAAATTGAATTTGAAGGCGAAGTGCTAGAAGTAACACGTACTGCTCCCTCAACAGAAAATGTTGTGGAATTTAAACCCAATGATAAAAAATAAATTCGGTGAACTAGTATACAACATTGATGATGTAATAGATCTTGTTATGAGTGAACAAAACATCTCAGGCATTACTGTAGACCGCACCGTGGATCATCCTGATGATGTTGAGTTTACAGATGCTACTGATGACTCTATTACTGTTGAAGAATACGATCGTGCAAATCAACAACAATGGCTAATGCCAGCTGAATACCACAACTTAGACATTGCAAAACATGTTATTGAGTGTTGTAAAACACCTGAAGAGTTACAAAGAGTTGGGCATGAATTGTTGTTGTACCAGGAGCGTGATTTGTTTGACTTGTTAAAATATCTCAAATATCTTGTTGATACATTAAAGGACAATAATATTATCTGGGGTGTAGGACGTGGGTCTAGTGTTGCTAGTTACGTGCTATATCTATTAGGGGTGCATAGGGTTAACAGTATGTACTATGATTTATCTCCTGAAGAATTTCTAAGATAAATATATACGTAGTTAATAGGAGCCACCAATGGCAGGAAAACGTACATACAGATCATCGCAAGGCAAGGCAATAGATTTAGGTGCTTTGTTATTGCAAAACGAAAACACTAGAGCAGTCGGTAACATGGGTGTAAATGCTCGTGGAGATCGAATCGATAATCGCGGCGGAGTTGTTGATAGCAAAGTAAAACAAACTAACCGGCAATACAATAAACAAATTGGTCCTGTTGATGATTTACCGGTTGCAAGTCGTCGAGCGGCTACTGACTTGGTTCCTGATCCAATAGTACACGAAGAAGTGCCTGTGACAGCAAAGCCGCGTAAGAGTAGTGCCGAAAAAGAAGCCACAAGAGCAGCCAAAGCAGATAGCAAGAAAAAACCAGCAGCTAAAAAACTAGCAACTAAAAAACCAGCAGCTAAAAAACCAGCAACTAAAAAACCAGCAGCTAAAAAAGCTGAACCAAAAATTAGAGAAGTATCACCAACAGTGCTTGACACAGAGATTGACATTAACAATCTTGACAACATTGAATCAAACTTAGAAAAAGCAGAAGAGACAACAACTGCACCAGTTGCACCCCGCGGACTTGCTGATGCCATTGCACGGGCAAGATCGATTAAACAAGAACAAGCAAAAACCCCACGTCAACTTGCACAGGAAAAAGCCGGAGTAAGGAAAATATAATGGCCACTCAAAATATTAACGCAATCAAAGTCATCCAAAAAATTAAAGCACTGCACGACGATGTCTTAGTAGAAGAAATGGAGTTCGGTGAGCGTAGTTTAAGCGGCGGGTTGATCTTAATCAATGACGATGGCAAAGGTTACGGCATCCGCCCACGTTGGGGCAAAATTTACGCAGTTGGCCCTAAGCAACTTGATGTAGAAGAAGGACAATGGATTATGGTAGACCACGGGCGCTGGAGCCGTGGATACCTAATCGAGGATGCCAACGGTGAACAAACTACAATTCGCAAGGTTGATCCTAAGGATATGCTGCTGGTTAGCAACGAAAAACCAAAAGATGATACTCAAAGTATGGCTACTAGCATCGCTGAAAATGCAATGCCCGAATCGAGTAAATTTTATAAAGGTGAATAAGTGTTGTTAGCAGCTGATACCAGCAATTTTGATATTGTCGGCACAATTAATCTTGACAACTACAAAGATTCACTTGAAGATTTGTACTTAGCAATTGCAAATCTGCACCGGGACGAATATCTTGGCAATCAACGAATCATAATTTCCTCCACAGTAGATTATTATACACAGCCCGAACATGGTGTACTACTACAGAGCTTGCAAACGATTGTTAACGAAGTTGACATCAGTAATTTTTTTATATGTTTTATTACAACTAATGTTGATATCAAAAAAGAATATCAATATGTATTAGATACATTTAGTACCGATTCGGTTCCGTTTGAAATTCAGATTGCCAAAGGTGAGTTTTTCAAGATAGACAGTGATAAACAGCCTTATCGTAAAATTAACAATCTTCAGGTTAACGATATTGCGCTCTTAGATCAGGAACAAAGAGACCTGTTATTTAACAGCAAAAATTTCTGTATTTTACCCTGGATAAGTGTTATGATTGACACAAATAGCAAAGTTGATCCTTGTTGTGCCTATAAAGGAGATCAACTTGGCAATTGCAGCACCCACAGTCTTGAATCAATTTGGAATAATACAAAATCTCAAAATTTACGAGCACAAATGCTCAAAGATAAACCTATTAGTGGATGTAGCGAGTGCGTTAAGCTGGAAAGTTTGGGCAAACTAAGCTTGCGTAATACAATGAACGTTACATTTTCAAAGCATATTGATGTTGTTAAACAAGGTGCAACTCCCGAATACAATATAAAATACATTGATTCACGCTTTAATAATCTTTGTAATCTTGGTTGTAGAAGTTGTTTGCATAAAGCCTCAAGTAGTTGGCATGCCCCTAGCGTTGCACTAGGGTTAATTGATAAGGACACTCCTGTATTTCTTAAAGCAGGCCGTGACACTACAGATCTATACGATCAAGTAATTGACCAACTAGACAACCTTGACAGAATATATTTTGCAGGTGGTGAACCTATTATTATCAATGACAATTGGCGTATTTTGGACGAACTCGATCGCCGAGGGCAACATGATATAGAACTTATCTATAATACTAACATGAATCAAAGTAAACTCAAAGGGCGTAGTATATTTGATGCATGGAAAAACTTTAAAAATATATCAATTGGTGCAAGTCTTGATGCTGAAGGACCAAGGGGCGAATACTTAAGAACAGGCACAGTATGGTCTAAAGTTATAGACTTTAGAAAGCAACTATTAGAACAACGTCCTGATATTGACTTTTATATAAGTTGTACAACAAGTATTATAAATGTATTACATGTTCCTGATTTCCATCGTAGTTGGGTGGACAAAGGATTAATACAACCCGAGCAATTTAACATACAGACATTGCTTCAACCAGAATGGATGTGTATTAATACTGCACCAGACTGGTTGCGAAAACAAATAATTGAAAAATACCAACAACATTTATTATGGCTAAAACCGTTAGATAGTCATGGAAGAGCAACATACGGATTTGAAAGTATAATAGAACAACTTAATGATTTTGTTGAATTTAACCCACAGTTGTTTTGGAATAATATACTCCCATTAGACGAATACTATAGTGCTAATCTATTAGACAATTTTCCAGAATTAGTCGACTTACCTCGTTAACAGTTATGAAAGGTGAACAAATGGAAGAAGAATTTAGTGGACATGTATATCTAAATAATAGTTATAGCAGTCAACAAATTGATGCAATGCAAGCTGCTGATGGTAACACAATTATTATTGACGATTTTATAACACAAGATCAGTTAACACAATTGCAACAATGGATTAAAACCATCGATTGGCCGGAGCACGGAAAAACTAGCAAGTATGCAGGGGCTGGTTACGATGATCCCCCATATGGGCCACAACTTAAAGAGATGCTCAACAGCAAACTACAAGAAATAATCGGCCCGCATGTACTTGACTTCTATGCATGGCAGGAAGCTATTTTGCCATGGAAGATACATGCAGATTTACGTTGGTATGCAGATAAAATTCCATACAAAGTTATACTAATTCCCATTGATGTAATTGGCAACGACGAGTCGTCCTGGCAAGATACTTACAGTCTTACGTTCAAGCAACGAGATTATTTGCGAAATAATCCAGACACTAATACTGGAAGCAAAGGTAATACTGATCAAGCTTCTTGGGATCGTAGCGTAGATCAACCAAATGTTGAAGGATGTATTGACGGTTATGCAATCTCGCCAGAGATACATCAAGAATATTTAAGTCATGTACCGTACGATCATGTTGAAGGATTAGAAATTGATAAAATTTTCCAATGGAAACCCGGGAGTGCAGTAATTTGGGACCAAGATCAATTGCATTGCGCTGATAACTTTTTAGCTCGAAATATCAAGACAAAATTAAGCATTATTCTCTTTACAAATCAAATTTAGTCGTGTATACTATGTATATGTATTGGGCATGGTATAACAAACTAAGAAAGCAAGGACATCCTTGGTGGAATAGTCTGTTGTGGGCCTATTATAACAACAATTATTACGACATAGATGGAAATTATAAATGAAGCAACTATGGACTGAAAAGTACCGACCAGCAGATGTTGACGGTTATGTGTTCCGGGACAACGACCAAAAAGCACAAGTAAAAAGCTGGATTAAAGATGGAGCTATTCCGCACTTGTTGTTTTCAGGTGCACCCGGAGTCGGCAAAACTACGCTAGCAAAGATCTTAATTGCTCAACTAGATGTTAACGAATATGATGTGCTAGAAATCAACGCTAGTCGCGAAAACAGCATCGATACTATCCGAGACAAGATCACTGGATTTGTACAGACTATGCCATTTGGTGACTTTAAAGTAGTATTGTTAGACGAAGCTGACTATATTTCGCCAAACGGCCAGGCAGCACTGCGTGGAGTGATGGAAACATATCACGCAAGTGCAAGATTTATTTTAACCTGCAACTATCCCAACAGAGTTATTCCGGCACTGCATTCACGGTGTCAAGGGTTTCACATTGAAAAAGTAGATTTAACTGAATTTACTGCTCGTGTTGCAACTGTATTGGTAACAGAAGACGTTGAATTTGATCTCGATACGCTGGACACTTATGTGAGAAGTACATATCCAGATTTGCGCAAGTGCTTAAACGTTTGTCAAATGAACAGCTCAGATGGTAAACTTACAAGTCCCAATGGCGATGAAGGTACAACCAAGGAGTGGCGTATTAATGCAGTGGAATTGTTTAAAGCAGGCAGGATACATGAAGCAAGAAAGTTGATGTGCAGCACAGTGAGAGCAGAAGAAATGGAAGATGTGTTCCGCTGGATGTACGACAATTTAGAATTGTTTAGCGACAACGTAGAAGGACAGGATAGTGCTATTGTGATTATCAAGAATGGCCTGGTTAACCATAGTTTTGTTGCAGATCCTGAAATTAATTTGAGTGCAACAATGGTAGAACTAGCGCAAATTCCATAGTTTTCTTTGATAAGTAATCAATGGAAGACCTAAATGATATTCACCAGTGGCAAAACACATGGATCGACGATCCTTGCGACGATTGTACACATTGGATAGGTTTTTTGCCTATACATCAAGATTAAAAGGTATTAAAAATGAATGACTCCAATGCAATAATTAGAAGTCACACCGGATTTCAACCTTTAGAAGAAGTATGGGTTGGTGATTGCTATCCTGAGTCTTTTGCTGAAGCTGTTGACGAACAGCATAGAGATTTATTTTATAAAATTAACGAAGAAACAACACAGGACTTGAATCGACTTACTAACAAGTTAAAGGATCTAGATGTTACCGTAAGAAGGCCGGAATTTAATAGCATCGACC